>OHAV01000168.1_pt1 | contig 32499 bp, 28 predicted proteins | sample 1577271 | NCBI WGS metagenome assembly OHAV01 (sample SAMEA3879537, study PRJEB24766) | human gut metagenome | biome: human-associated habitat; feature: feces | place: USA | collected 1985/1987 | reverse complement strand
CCTTGCTGTTTCCAATCTGAATAATATTCGTTACCATAATGTTATAACTTTATAATTGATTATCACGATACAAATATATGTAAAGTTATAACAATAACAAAAGGAAAAACAACTTTTTTCCATTTTCACCGAGAACCCTGTCAATGGCTGCACTCGTCGGGAGTGTTGGTGCACCCCCTTGCCGTGCAGCGCTCCCCGACCGATGATTTTTTATTGTGCCTTGTGTCCTTTTCCCTTTTGTCCGGCTTCTGTTCCCAAGCACATCCGGAACACATGGCAGAGCGCTTGCAAATCCCGTCCGGAAGGCTTACCTTTGCAAAAGGTTATAGCACACTATAACCCCTAAAGGGGTTGTGTGCGAGGGGTGTCCCCTCGACCCCGTGCGATGTGACGTTTCACGCCACATCTTCTAAACAGACATACACACCTAAAACCTAAAGATATGGCAAAGACATGTATCAGAGTGGAAGCCTGCAATATAGGCAGCTCGGAACGTCACAACTTAAGAAGCAAGGAGCTCGACTACATCCGTCCGGAACTCACACACCGCAACGAACAGTGGGTAGAATGTTCCATTGCCGAAGTACATCGGGACATAACGGAAAAATACAAGGAAGCCACCGGACAAGGATTACAGAAGAAAGCTACCCCAATCCGGGAAGGGGTAATAGTAATCAGCGAGGAAACCACAATCCAGCAGCTTCAAGACTTGGCCGAAAAACTGGAAGAACGCTTTGGAGTGCACGCCTTCCAAATCTACACCCATAAGGATGAAGGCGCAAACGTATGGGACGGAAAGGAAGAAGCATGGAAACCGAACTATCATGCGCACATGATCTTTGACTGGACGGACGGCCATACAGGAAAAACTGTAAAGCTGAACAGACACGACATGGCGGAGATGCAGACTATAACAGCAGAGTGTCTCAACATGGAACGTGGAGTTTCTTCAGACAAGAAACACTTGTCGGCCATGCAATACAAAAACAAAATGGAAACAGAGAAAGCTGAACAACTTCAAAAAGACATCGAGCAACTAAACAGGGCATACACTGCCGGAACCGAGAAAATCACCACAGTCCAAAAGGAACTTAGTACGGCACAAAAAGAGCTAAACAGCATGAAAACCGACATACACATCAACGAAGCCAAAGAAGCTGCCGCAAAAGCCGGAAAAACCGTATTTAATGCCGTTACAAGCGTCTTTAATGTAGGGGAAGTAAAACGACAAGCCAAAGAAATTGAAACCCTCAAAAAAGAAAATTATAACCTCTCATTCAAGAATCAAAATTTAGAAGGACAATTAAGAACCAACAACATCGAGATGCGAAGGGTACAGGAAACAACCGACAGACAGATAAAGGCAGAAGCATCCAAACTAAAACCCATAACCAACCTTTTTCCGGAAATGGAAAATGCACAGGAAAATATAGAGGAACTCCAAACTATGGGAATACAAAATAAAGATATCCGACAACTTCTTATTGGAAAGGAAATATACTACACTGGAAACCTTTACGATAAAGACAAGAGAAAATCATACCAAGTTAAAAACGTGAAAATAGATATCTCCAAAAGTCAGAATGGTATTACTACAATTTGGCTAAATAACATCCACTTTAAAAACTTTCTTAAAGAACTTTGGAATACACTACAAAAGACTTTAGATAACGGTAACTGGCTACACCGATAGAAAGACACTAATTTGAATTGCACTTCTCTTTTTTGAGAAGTGCAATTCAAATTAAATCCCGTTCATTTTTTAACGACTAAAGGTGCAATTAGCTATAAAACCAAAAGAAGGAGTAGTACCTTTTCCTTTAAACTCCCATTTAAAACCTTGACCAGGTACATTTGCATCCCAATACGAAGTCCAAGTGAAAGTGTTACTCCATAACGGTCCAGTTCCACTAAAAGCAACACTTTCAGGTGTCGTTATATTATCATCCGGACTTGGTTTAGCATTAGGATTTAATACTTCAAAGAAATAATAATTATTCTGTATTGAAGCATTCAAATCAACTTGCATCTTTAAAGTACGACTGGAATCGTAAAAAACTCCGGTAGTGCTTTGAGAACCTCCATTAATACTCAAAGAAGGGAGAACAGCCCTCGTTTCCGTTACAACATCCCTAAATACTGAAAAATCAAAATTAGCATCCTCCTTCACCTTTTTAACCAAAGTCTTTCCATTTACAGAAAAAACAACATAAGCGGTATTAGGATTTGAAATAGCACTTGCCACTTGAGCATTTAAAACCTGCAGGTTATTCTTATATTTCTCAATACTCAAAGGACTAACTTTTTCTAAATCCTGCCAATCCGAACCTGTTACATAAGACAACGCCCTCGTTTTCTTATTCTCATTGAAATAGTATTCATTTGTAATCTCATTTACATCAACAAAACGAGATAAGACCTCCATATCAGATACAGAATCACTAACCACAGGTTCTATTACTTCATTATCATTACACGAACAAACACCCAAAACAGTCAGTAGACTGATGAACATAAACATTACTTTTTTCATAAATCCTCCTTTTTTAAAGTTAATAAATAAAGGTTTCGCCCAAAAATATAAAATTTCTCCTATTTTTGCATTGAATATTAAATATTTAACTATGAATAGAATAATACATATCTCTTTACTTATTTCAACAGTATCACTTTTTCTTATTTCAAACACCGGATGTGTTGAAAAACAAGGATACTACAACCATGGAGAAGAAAGCATAATCTCATTAATTTGTGATATTACATGGGCTGGTAAAAAAACAACAGACGAAAACGGCAGTGTCTGGCAAGGTACATACAAATTCAATAAAAACGGAACATATACCCGTACAAATATAGAAATCGACAAACAAGGAAATAAAAAAGAAGCCAATATCTACGGACAATGGTCATTCGGTGATCCAAGTTTCAGTACCATTTATTTTGGTGGAGAACATTACTGGGACATAGACGAGCTAACTAAAAACAAATTTTCCTTCTATGACAGAAGTGGAAAATTTGGCGATCCTTTCATGAATAGAGAATACATAGAACTCACACCATACCAAGAAAACAATACAACAAACTAACAACTACCCACTATTAGGAAAAATATCCTCATCTAAATAAATATCCTGCAAAAGTTCATCCTTCCGGGTGACCTTATAACAACACAATGCCTCCCCAGTTTCCATATTATACCAATCAGCCACCTTATCTTTCACAGACATATACCAAGTATAACAACCATCTTCAACATTCAATCCCTCAATATTAAGAACCAAATCCTCATCTCTAAAATCATTCAACGCTTCATCTCCGATCATGGTGCGGAACTGTCCGAAACTACTCATGCGCTGCATCCCATGCATGGCAGTATAAATCATATCCAAAGCCTTATAATTTATCTGAATCTTTTTTTTACCGTCACGACCTTTCGATTTTGAGACAGAAGCCTTTGAAGCATACTTAAAAACCTCTATCGCTGCATTTTCAAAATCCTCTATCTTCTTATATTTCTGAAAACGGGCATCAGCAACCGTACTACCATGCAATTTCTTCCATTGGGCTACTACATATTTTGCAGCTTCCAATGAATCAACAATAATATGAAAATGATAATGGAACGAAAACAAATCCTTTTTTACTACATGATAGGTACACTCCTTCTTAATCACCCCCGAAATACCAAGTGAACGAAACTTGTGTTTCGTCCTTATACCATCAGCCCACATCCGGTTACATCTACGCATGAAATCTCGCAATACCCTTGCATCATCGGTTACACAATTTTGCAAGGTAAGCGTCACAAAATAAAACTCTCTGCCTTCCGAAGCCAAATACTTCATAACCGGAAGGAACTTCTTTACATTTTGTGCCGTTTGAATACGCTGACAGATAGGACAAAAAGCCCGATGACAATAATGGGAATGCGCCTTACCTCCCTGCACAGTATAAACATTTGAACACACATGGGCATCCATATATGCTTTCATCAGCTTACTATCCGGATTCTTTTCCGAAAGTTTTCGAGTAAAATTATGGGATATGATTTTTACTTTAGCCTTTTTTTTAAGACTATCAGAACCGTTTTTTAACGGACTTTCTTTGCAGTTGGTTATATTTGTTCTATCTTTGCACATATGAAATTTTGATGTGGCTTTCGTTTGGTATCCGCCCCGCCAAGAACGAACACAAACGATTGCTAATTCTTAAAATACAAAGCCCGTTGGTTACTGCCTTCGGGCTTTCGTTTTTTCTCAGCCCAAAAGTAGGTAATTCATTCCAAACCGCCAAACATCATTCAAAAAACCTACATATAACAAGTCAAAAAGCATTTACCACGAAACTTTCTAGTTTATCTAGTATGGGGGCTCGCCCCCATTCCCCCGGCTGCGCAATTCTGACACAAATACACTACTAAATCCACAACAGACAAAGATACTTCCGGAAAAAAAACTATCTTTGCCGTACACAAAGACAACCCTTGCCGAGCGATACGGGAGAGTTGCAAAAAAAACACCGGAGTGAATTGACGGATATCCGACATCTCCGGTGGTATTTTTTTTCTTATCCCCCTCCCGTCCCCCAAAGGGGGAGCACACAAAGACAAGCCCTGCCTTCACTCAATGGAGTGTTAAATAGTTGCATATGGGTCAAGTTCCTTAATCCGCTTACACAAAAAATCAAAGCGTTTCTTTGTAAGTGGTGTAAGCGTATCGAGATTATCTCCATCGAAATTCTCCCCAAAAATAAGGTCGTTCATTCCTATGCCGTGATTGTAGTTCTCACGCACACAGTTGCGCAGCGTCCAAAGGTTACGCAGGTTTACCCAGTCTGCTGTGCGGCTCTTTACCCTGCGGAACAAGATAACGGCAGTCCGCAAATAGTGCCCCACATGGTCGTAATCGTGCAAGACACGTTTGCCCAAATAGTAAATATCCAAATCTTGTTTTTCTCTGTCCTCGACTACTTGACAGAGGAAGAATGGAATATCCTTCAGGTTATCCCATTCGATGTAGTCAGTTGGTTTCATAATGTCTTATTTGCATTTTTCTTTCCGTACTTTCCATTATTCACAGAACATTTGCTGAAATACTTCACGTAACCTTTTTATCTCACTGAAATTCAAATCTCCAATCTTTCTTTTCAGCCGGCTTTTATCCACCGTGCGAATTTGATCAGTGGCTATCTCTCCTTCACGCCCGGCTACAGAACACAGAACCCGGTAAGGATAATTTCTTATCGTTGAGGTTATCGGAACAATGACTACTGTTGTAAGGTACATATTCAAATCTGAAGGAGTGACAACTACACATGGCCGTGTCTTTGCCATTTCACCCCCACGGGTAGGGTCTAACTCTACCCAATACACTTCATACTGTTCTACCATGTCCAATCCTCAAACTTTTCATCCTCAAACACATCAGGGATAAGCAACTCATCATCCCCATTCTCATGGGCACGTTTGGCAGCTTCCGCCCATCCCTGACGTGGTTGTGCCTTTATCACAATATTGTTCCCGTCCAAAGAAATGCTCACAGCCGATTTCAAGGACAAACGCAACTGTTTCAATACTTCGGAAGGAAGTATTATCCCCTTGCTGTTTCCAATCTGAATAATATTCGTTACCATAATGTTATAACTTTATAAGTTGATTATCACGATACAAATATAGATAAAGTTATAACAACACCAAAAGAAAAACTAACTTTTTCCCATTTTCACCGATAACCCGGCCAACGGCTTCACTCGTCGAGAGTGCTGGTGTATCCCCTTGCCGTACGGCGCTCCCCGACATATGATTCTTATCATGTCTTGTGTCCTTTTCTCCGGCTTCTAACAAACAAACGTGCATTAAAATGTTTCCATTTGAATTTTAGTTATTTGATACCCCAACTATGAACAACAAGACAGCAGAATGTTTCTGTTTTATTAAAATAAAAAGGGAACAAATTTTTAAGGTAATACTTACGGAAAAAACAGACTTTATAACGTTTCTTTTTCGTACATTTGCAACAATATAATAAAAGCGAAACATATAATGGAGAAGCAAGGAGAAATCATACTATACCAACCGGATGAAGCTGTAAGGTTGGAAGTACGTTTAGAAGATGAAACCGTTTGGCTCACACAAGCGCAGATAGCAGAACTTTTTCAACGTGACAGAACCGTTATTACCAAACATATAAATAATGTTTTTAAGGAAAAGGAATTGGAAGAGAAAAGCAATGTGCATTTTTTGCACATTGCTAATTCCGATAAGCCTGTCAAGTTCTTTAGTCTAGACGTAATAATTTCAGTTGGATACAGAGTTAAAAGCGTAAGAGGTACGCAATTCAGGCAATGGGCAAATAAAATTTTAAAAGAATATTTATTGAAAGGTTATTCTATAAACCAACGGCTCAATGACATGGAATATAGAATGAACAATAGATTCTTCCAAATAGAGAAAACCATTGCTGAACATGATGCAAAGATAGACTTCTTTGTACGCACCTCATTGCCTCCGGTGGAAGGTATATTCTTTGACGGTCAGATATTCGATGCGTATAAGTTTGCTACAGATTTAATAAAGTCTGCCAAATGCTCACTTGTGCTTATCGACAACTATGTAGATGAATCCGTGTTACTCATGTTGAGCAAACGAAACAGTGGAGTATCAGCTACTATTTATACACAAAATAAACGCACAGCTCCAACTTGATTTAAACAAACACAATGACCAATATCCTCCCATTGAAGCTAGAACCTACAAAAGTAGTCATGACCGCTTCTTAATCATTGATAATACGGAAGTATATCATATTGGGGCATCGCTAAAGGATTTGGGCAAGAAAATGTTTGCTTTCTCCAAACTGGAACTTCCTGCCCATACGATAATTGATGTATTATGAAATAAGCTAATCACCCATGCGAGAAGCGGAAGAGAATATAAAATTCAAGATGGAAATTGACGTATTGGTTCCCATTCCACGTACTGTCACCCGTGATTTCACCAGTTTGAAGCACCTGCGTCAATGGCAGAAACGGAATGACATCGATGGTTCTCTTTACTGTTTTGCACACCGGGAATACCTGCTCAACGAAAAGGGAGAATGGGAACAATTTACCGTTATCGGCAAACAGGTAGTGACTATCGGAGAACTGGAAAGGCTTCTTTTGGCAATGAAGCAAAAGGGGTTCAACCAATACAGCCGTGAGGAATATGAAGAATTAATGTCTTCATATTTGAAAAAGTGAAGAATTAAAACCTTCATTACACATTTAAATACGAAAACAGGATGAAAATAGGATATGCCCGTGTTTCCACCAAGGAACAACATCTGGATATGCAACTGGAAGCGTTGAAGGCTGCCGGATGCGAGAAAATCTTCTCTGAGAAAATGACCGGACGTCAACAAAACCGCCCGGAACTGGATGCCTGCCTGAGCTTTCTCCGGGAAGGCGACACACTTGTCGTATATAAGCTGGACCGGCTTGGCCGTTCGCTGAAGAATATCCTTACGCTATTGGAAGATTTCAAGAATAGGGGCATCCAATTCACCTCACTGCAAGACAACATCAGTACGGAAGGCGCAATCGGCCAACTGATGAACAACATTCTCGGTGCTTTCGCTCAGTTTGAAAGAGACCTTATCTATGAGAGAACCCAAGAAGGCAGAAGAATCGCCAAGGAAAAAGGTGTCAAATTCGGCAGAAAGACACTTATCAACAAAAACAACATCGCCAAGCAGAAAAGCTGCATCCAACTCTATGAATCCGGAACGCCGGTAAGGGAGATACAGAAAATATTAAACATAGGCAGTAGCGGAACAGTATATCGCCTATTAAGAAGGAATGGAATTGCGCTGAAATCCGAGAACAAAAATAACAAATAACGAATAAACCTCTGCCCATCCTTCAAAGATGATTCTCAAAGATCGTCTGCAATTCCACCTCTCAGCAAGATTATAGGAAAGTCCCCTTCACGGGGACTGATTTTTTTTAATTTTAATACAATAACTCCATGCACTCCTGTACCGCTTTTTCCAATGCTTCTTCCAAACAACAAAAAGCGTCCGCATTACTTTCGGAGTCATACAACACATAATCTCCAGCCCTCACAACCACATGCCAGACCGCCACGTTTTGTTCTGTTTGAAACGTATATTCACGAGTCTGTATCATCCATTGGATACATGCTGCCAGTGTCGGGCACTCGCACATATACATCGGGGTATTCCTTCCCTCAATATCGGTGCGTAGCCTATCCTGTTTGTCATACCAATACTCACAAGGCACGTAATAGTATAATTCCTTCATCATAAGAGCTGTGTCGCTATTAACCAATCTCTCTTTGTTGATTTGTGTAATCAAATTTTCCATATTAGCATTATTTAAGTTGAACATCTGATTTATTCTTCAGCTAGATTCAAGACCTTTTCATTTTTTGTATCGGGAAGGTCTTTGGTCAGCCGACCTTTTTTTGATGTCATTCCCCATCTGAGTTCTGAGCCTTTTTTCGGCATATCAAGGTCTGGATTGCAAGCAATAAGCCAAGTTTCACTTATGGAAAATGTCGGGAAGACACTTCTTCATCGTTATTTTCCATACAGTAAAGGCGCATGGCCGTAACTTGCCATTTGCGGAATCCCGAAACCTTTGCCGAGCAAAAAGCCGGACTCGGATCGGAGGAAAGAAGCCGGGGGAGGCAGCCCACAGAAAGGGCAATCCGATACAATCAAGAAATTAACCTGCTATACCCTTGTGCGAGTGAAATAATCCATCATAGACACTACATACCTAAGTAGTGGTATCAATACACCGATCACATATATCATAGCGTAGCCCAAAAGGACAAAAGGTAATGTTTTACGATAAAGACATGCAACAGCGAGCAATATAAACGAAAAAGAAAAGCCATAAACCCCATATTGAAAACCGGGTATCAACTCATAAACAGGTACGGGTTCCGGATGAAGCATGGCTCCGGCCACAATAGAATAAAGGCTGGTCAATAATATAAGCAGCGTATATAAGCAACTCTTAAGAATCCTGGGATCATTCCTTTTACAATAGAGAATCGTTCGGATATCACTTCTAAGAAACTCAATGCCCAGTAAGAGAGCCACCATAACGCCTGTATCAAAAGTAGAAAATACATTCATTCCGATCACCTTTGGCGCGAAGATATGTATTTATTCTGAAAAGCCACGTCTTTGCGTATTTTACGATGTCGCATCCGATAGTCCGGGAAGCATTTTTTTGGTTCTTTTTTGGGGTGACTGCCAAAAAAGAACCCCGAAGCCGAAATCCCGGGCAGACGGGATTTCTCCCGTCCACCTTACCTATTTTGCAATCTTCCCTCGTCCGCATAGCTATAATAGTTATTGCCTGCCACAATCACATGGTCAACCAAACGGATGTCTAATGTTTCAGCGGCTTTTTTAACTGCTTCCGTCAAGCGGTCATCCGCACTGCTGGGCTTGCGTGCTCCTGATGGGTGGTTATGTACCATGATAAAAGATACGGCGTTATAATACAATGCCTGCTTCATGATAACCCGTATATCCACAGGGGCGGTATTTATCCCGCCGCATGAGATACGGACTTTACGGATGAGTTTGGACGAACTGTTCAGCAACAGCACCCACATCTCTTCAGTAGCTATATCGCACAAAACAGGATGCATCATTTTATAAACATTATTGCTGGATAAAAGCGCAGGACTTTCAACTTGCCCTTCTTTCAGCCGTTTATATAGCTCAATCGCCGCATAAGCGACTTTTTTACGGCTGGGTGTTAGTGTTTCCAGTACATCAGACAAGCACAATCCTTCTATTTCCATCTGTTCATACTTATATTCTTCACGTTTCAGTTTCTCACTGTTCGTCAAGGTATAAATCAACTCGCTGTTTTCCATCACCCGATAAACGTCATTCACTTCAAATACGGTTCTCTTCGTTTTCATACTGCCAAAAATTAAAAGATTAATACTCGCAAACATCGCTTGTCGCCCCAACCATAAATTTTTCCTCAACTGATTGGGAACAGTGCATTGAAGAGAAAGCGGGAAAGACGGATCAGAACGGGATTGAACTGGTAAATACTACCTCCCGGAATGGGAGGATGGAGATTTGGCTTTTCAATATCGGGCGTTCCGGCCACGCCTACCTTCGCAATGTTCCTATCAGTTCAGGAAAAAATCATCATACCTCTCTTCCGGCATAGCCGGAGCGTAGAGCGTTAGGGATAGCAGGGAAAAGCCTGGAGGGTAACGAGGACTTGCAACGAATAGCCCGGTCAGAAGGGAACGCCCTGAAAAACTAATTCGGATACAGAAGATGAACAGAACCGCCTTCCAATCATATAAAAAAACGTGAAAATCAACACATACTTCCGAAAAATCTTTTTCCGAAAGTACGTATAGGGCATGTGAAGGGAAAATTTATTTTCCCAGTCATTTCTATGTTATCGCTTTGGGGATATTTAAAGGGGTTAGGAGTTTAGGTCTTTATTATGTATTTTGGTGGATGGTTTTACACAGCCGATACCTTTTATTTAAAAATTTCTCTCTTTTATTTCACTGATATACCGACATATAAAAAAAACAGGGATTACCTATTCCCTTCATTAACGGGTGGACGGTTTTACACAGCTGACAAGTGAAACCGGACGCTTTTACACAACTAAAGCAAAAGGAGTGGACGGTTCTACACAACTAGAAGCAACAAACGGGACACTTCTACACAACTAAAACAGGCAAAGCGGATGACTCCACACATCTAATCACCCCAATAGGGACACTTCTACACAACTAATTCTATAAAAAACCGTGAAACGTGGACGGTTCTACACAGCTGGATCGTCCATGTTCACCGCCCCGTCCGTCTCCGGAGATATGAACTCTTCAGGAGCAGGAGCAACTTCCGTTCCATTGGCACTCTCCAACTCTTCCTGTGCCCATCCTTCCGGAAACCTGCCGAATACAGCCACGAAATCACTGATATATATCTGTTTTTTCTTTTCTACGCTTTCCGGGGAGTTTGCCCATAAAAGGAACTCTTTATACAGTCCGGCATCTTCCTCCACCTCTTTGATCTTCTTCCTCCTGACAGCCATATCCGTGTCCGGGTAGGCAATCTCGACATACAGCCCAAGCAGGTTCTTATAGAATTTCTTCACCACGACAGCATATTGTCCTTCATCAAAATAGTGCAGCGTATGCCTAGGAAACGAGAACAACACGGTATATGCCCATCTCTCATGATCGCCTTTCACAAAAGAGAAATTGAAATTGGTATATTTCAGGTAAGTATTCATCTTTTTCAGTATCGAGGCGACCTTCTTTTTCCGGTCTTTGGGTTCGGCAATCTCTATGCCGAGCTTTTTAGCCAGCTGATCGACTGTCAGCACATAAAAAGGAGCCTCATTCTTGGTGGTCTTATACTTGATCAGGTAAACCATCTTGGAAAGTTCCAGATAGAAATAGCGGTAACGGCTGGGCAGGCTACGGTAATCCTGAAGTTCCAAGAGGTTATAGAGCGAGAACATGAAATTCTTTATCTCCGGGCTTACCACTGCCGAGTACAGCCTTTTCGTTGACTTCTTCGTCTTGAAATCGGTCATTATGTCGAAACGTTTCAAGATCTGCACGAAATTATAGGATGTACGGCCATCCTCGCCAATGGTCGGATAGCAGAGGTTCTCCAATCCCAGTTTATAGAGAGCCGCCTCAAAAACCGTCTCGATAGGATGGCTGATTCTCTGTCCTGCCGTGTCGGTACATACATATTCCGGCTGCATATTCTTTCCGAACATGGCCGCGAGCTGCCGGCTATCCAGCTTGCGCTGCAAGTTGGTACGGTCATACCCCATCTTACGGCAGAAGTCTTCTACGGAGAACCAGGAAGTCCCGAACAAGTCTTTGAGGTGATAGCTGCCCAGGTATATGATCAGATCGAGCATGACATTTCCACCTGCCTCATACAACCGTTCAATCAGCACGGAATTATAGCTTTCCCCAAGCACCCTAGGGACACGAATCAGTTCTTTTGCCATGATAATACTTACAAAATCAATCCTTTCTCTGTTTTCATTGCCACAAAGATAGGCATACCGGCCAACATACGCGTCATAATTATCAATCAGTTTTAACGGTATGACCGGTATGGGAAAAGGAGAAGTACTTTCCTGAAGAATGCTTTATCCGCCCTTCATCAGAAAGAAAGCATCTTACACCTGTACCCCATAGACATCCTATATTACTTTTTCAGTTCTTCCGATAAAAAGGAACGGTCTATCAATACTTGCACCAATGGTTTCTCTTTGACAAACTCATCAAGCTCACGCTTTATCAATTTATTGCCCAACCCTATGCGTCGTCCAAATTCCTCGAAATCCTTCCGCCCTACCTGATGAGCAATTTGACTCCACATTGTCATCTGTAATCGACTCAACCCTCGGTCTAAGGTGTAGATCGTTAGGTTATCAGTACAGCGAAATCATCCGTTCTCTCATGAGTATCTACTTCTGTGGTGGCTCATGTATTGAGGATGTCACTACTCATTTGATGAACCATCTCTCGCTTCATCCGACACTTCATACTTGTAGTTCTGATACTATCCTCAGAGCGATAAAGGAACTGACGCAAGAAAACATCTCATACACATCAGATACGGGTAAGAACTACGATTTCAACACGGCTGACACTCTCAATACTTTACTGCTCAATTGTATGTTTGCATCTGACCAACTGAAAGAGGGTGAGAAGTATGATGCAAAGCCTACATACAAGAAGTTCTCTGGTTATCGCCCTGGCGTGGCGGTTATTGGTGACTTGATTGTTGGCATTGAGAATAGCGATGGTAACACAAAAGTTCCATTTCATGGCACGTTTTCTCGCCATGGCAGAGCTTAAGTAAACTTAGCTCTGCTCATCTGGCTTAACGAAAACCTTCGTTTTCATCAGAAGGACACGCTGAAGAGGTTCTTTGAGAGATTTGAACAGAACAGGCTCACTATCAATCGTTTCAGAGCTGATTGCGGATCATGTTCCGAGGAAATCGTGGAGGAAATAGAGAAACACTGCAAGTCCTTCTATATCCGCACTAACCGCTGCAGTTCGCTCTACAATGACATATTTGCTCTCAGAGGCTGGAAGACTGAGGAAATCAATGGCATTGAGTTTGAATTGAACTCTATCCTTGTTGAGAAGTGGAAGGGTAAAGCATACCGACTTGTGATTCAAAGACAGAAACGGATGGATGGTGTGCAGGATCTTTGGGAAGGAGAATACACATACCGTTGTATCCTGACTAACGACTATGAATCTTCCGTAAGAGAAATTGTCGAGTTCTATAACCTTCGTGGAGGAAAGGAACGTATCTTTGATGATATGAACAATGGTTTCGGGTGGGACAGATTGCCCAAATCCTTCATGGCCGAGAACACTGTGTTCCTTCTTCTTACAGCACTTATCCGTAACTTCTACAAGGCCATTATCCAAAGACTTGACGTAAAGAGGTTCGGACTCAATGCAACAAGTCGCATAAAAGCGTTTGTCTTCAGGTTTATCTCTGTACCAGCCAAGTGGATCAGGACATCAAGGCGGTATGTGCTGAATATCTATACCTGTAACAATGCTTACGCAGATATTTTTCAGACTGATTTTGGATAACGCCTACAACTTATGGGTATGATACTGCGTATTGTCTCAAGTCGCATTGTGGGGTAAGGGGATGTTGTAGGCAGAAGTGGGTGTTTCTGCCTCAATTTATCTGATAATTCAGTAATGAGAGGACGTGTACACGCAAGAAGGACGTTGAAGGGCTTAGTTGCGGATTTGAGGCAGGTAAGAAAATACAAAGAATTAACAGTAAACGTAAGATGGTATGAAGAAAGAGCCAATTATAGTGAATGTATATCTGTGGGGAACTTGTATTGGCAAATTGAATTGGGACTTTGAAAAGCATTGTTCTGTATTCCAATTTACGGATGAGTATAGGAAACAAGATTATGATATATGTCCTTCCACACATCCTAAGAGAACCCCTTTGTTTGCGTCTTTCTATGGGAATAAAGATAAATTATATCAAGGGCTTCCGGAATTTCTTGCAGATGCGCTTCCTGACAAATGGGGGGCTTCCCTATTTGACCAATGGCTCACGGATAACAATATAAAGGTTACGGAATCATTGCCCCTATTGAAGCTCTCTTATATTGGCAAGAGGGCTATGGGAGCATTGGAATTTGAACCGGAATTTAATGATGATGCCATCCATGAATCAGTAAACATGTCATCATTGGCAACTTTGGCTTCTAAAATATATAATGATCGAGATGCTGCTGTCATATCACCGGAGGATAGCCTCACGATGAAGAAGTTAATATATCTCGGAACTTCTGCCGGTGGCATGCGCCCGAAGGCGGTGGTTGCCTATAACCTCGAAACGGAAGAGTTCCGTTCCGGTCAGGAGGATTTGCCTGAAAATTTTAAGCAGTATATCATAAAATTTAAAGAAGCAGATGACTCTCCTACCACAGAGATAGAAATGGTATATAGCGAAATGGCAAAGGCGGCAGGAATCAACATGGTGTCATGCTTTCTGAAAGAGATTGATGGAAGAAATCATTTCGTAACGGAAAGATTTGATCGCAAGGATGGAGACAAGATTCTTAGCCAGCCCCTTGCGGCCATTATGCCAGGTGCAGATGATTATATGAAGCTATGTTGGCTGGCAGAGACTCTGAAACTTCCCCAGGAAGACAAAGATCAGATATTTATCAGAATGGTATTTAATTATGTCGCAGGTATATCTGATGACTATAATAAGAACATATCGTTTATCATGGATAAGACAGGGAGGTGGCGTTTATCACCTGCATATGATGTAATGTTCACGGCAAATACATGGGAAAATTCTTCTGCACATATTCATTCTATGGGTGTGATGGGCAAGAGATCGGCCTTGACCACAAGTGATTTTGTCAATTTCGCCGAGGATTTTGTGGAAAATCCTGAAAAGAAGATATTACAGGTGTTCGATGCTGTAAGCAAATTTCAATCATTGTGCGTCACGTATGGCATAGATAAGGCCATATCTGATAAAATTCAACATGTATTGGATGGATTGGTTACTGATGATTTGAACTTGTTGCAATTAACTTAAAGAACAGCAGATGGTGAAAGTCGTTCCAGTCTTTTCTTGAGCCACTTGTAAGCATGATATTCTGCCAGTTCGTCGACTACGTGCCATTGCGTGAAATCAGCAACGGCCTGCATTCAGCCAACGGCAACTTGAACCACTTGGGCATCCCATGTGCTCCCTCCAAGTCGAACCTCTCGTACCAAAACGAGAAACGCTCCTGTGAGTTCTTCTGCGACTGTTATTATGCACTGCTGAATTATTTCGGACAGCTTCCTTTATGAACGTATAGAAGAACGTAAGCGGTTGAGCAAATACATCTTGTACATTTGATTTTTCCCAAGAGAAATCACTCTGCTTGAGTTATGTATATGTGCAGTGGTAAGACTTATCGGTTCGTCAGAGTTTCAGGTTGCGTGTACAGTTTGTCTATGGACAGTCCTGGGATTGTCCATAGACATTCCCGTGACTGTCGGGAGAGTGTCGTGGCTTTGTCGGTATCCACCCCATCTGTCAGGAAGGAGCTCGGTGAGTTTTTTCTCTGACTTGGGAGTAAGATAATAGGGAAGTTTGCTGATTACATCATTCAGCCACTCACGTGGATTGACTCCACATTCCTTACAGGAACCGAGTAACGAGCAGATGACAGCCGTGTTTTCAGCCGCTTGCTGATTTCCACAGAACAGCATATTCTTTCTGGTCAAAACCATAGGTCTAAGTGCGTTCTCCGCCCTGTTGTTATCTATAAAAATTCTTCCATCGTACAGATAATGCCTCATTCTTGGTATGAGAGGATAAGCGTAGGCTATAGCCTTCCCCATCAGACTGCGCTTAAGCACTTTGGGGTATGTGTTTTGAAGCCAGAGCTCGAAGGCGTCAAGTAGCGGACCGGCCAGACGTTGCCGTAGCGCTGCACGTTCCTCATAGGAGAGTTGCCGCTCATCAGCCATATACTCCACGTTATACAGATCTTGTATAAATTTAAGTCCTTGCATGGCATATTCCCGGTTCTCTTCCCTGCATGACTCTATGTGGCGTCTGATATGTGCGAGACATCCGCACAGGCGCACGTCCTTCCGGTTCTCAAAAGCGTCATAAGCGGAGTAGCCGTCACACTGGAGGTATCCTTTGAACGTTTTCAAAAGATCGACCGCCACCTTTTGAGAACGCGATCCGTTGGCATAATGGAAGAAGAGCAGGCGCGGCACCGCCGCTCGTACTATCCAGATATACTCCTTTGCCGCCTTATGCCTGTCATGGTCTATGACCGGGAGAGTGGTTTCATCCACCTGTATGTAGTCAGAGGAGAGGACTTTCTTTTTGAGTTCAAGGTAAAGAGGTCTTAAAAGTTCACAGACCGGCTTGAACCAGCCATTCAACGTGTTTCTCGACAGTTTCACTCCCAGATGTTCCGGTTGCTTGACCTGCCGGTAAAACGGAACGTGATACTCGTATTTCTGTAAAAGTATCTCCGCGAGCATGGAAGCCCCGGGCATACCTTTATATATGGGCATCAACGGCAAAGGAGCGGTAACTACCATCCGCTTCCCGTTTTCAACTGCCTCCGTTTCGTCTTTGATTGCATACGTGGGGCGTACCGTGTCTTTTACATAGAGATACCCGGGTTTCATCTCAAGGGTTCTGGTGTGTTCCTCGCCTATCTTGACGTATTTGCCAAGGTCGAGGTCTTCCGGCTCGATGACAACCGTCACGACCGGAAGGTCGTCCATGATGATCCGGTTGCGGCGTGGAGTTTTACCGGCGACTTGGGGTTTGGGGGTGATAATCTGCGCCGCCTTGTTTCTGGCCGCTTCGATTTCCGCCTCTATCTGTCCCAAGTCGCCGTAATCAAAAGGGAGCATGGGGTCCCCGTTGTTTATAGGATTGCATTTCTCACTCATCTTCCCGAACACTTTCCTTTTCAACCATGCAAGGGAAGCGTTCAGTTCAACTATCGTGGCACGGAGCTCCTCTATGGTCTTGGCCTGGGACTCGATGATCTCACTTTGCTTCCGGTTTGTCTCCATCAGCAAGGCAAGCTGTTCCAGCATGGGGTCCGTCACCCGCTTCGGCATATCTTCTTTCGTTGTCATTCAATATCCTGTTTGATTGTATAAAGGTAGTGAAAAACAACCGGAAAAGCAAGCCGGCAAGCTATTTGTTTACAGATATTTGCCAGTGTCTTTTCTGATCGGAGAGCCGTCTTTGCCTTCCCTTTCGTTTGTCCTCGTTGATGCCTTCCACCATGATGACAAGATCACTCCATGTCATGGGGTACGAGTGGGTTTCAGGATCATAAGCGGGGATTTTAAAAGTTCCTTCCTCAAGCAGTTTCTCGTACATCACCAGACCTCCCGTTTCTGCGTGCAGAAGCTTTATACGGTTTTTCAGCCTGTTGATAAAAATGTACACATCTCCATTCCGGACATCCCCGTTCATTTTTTCCCGGATCAGACCGCTCAAGCTGAACATGCCCTTACGCATGTCGGTACTGCCGGGGCATAAAAAGTAACGCGTGGAGTCGTTCAGGCAAAACATGTTCCACACAGTTTAGTGAGCAGGCTCAAAGCGGCTTTACAGCCACCCGTGCCCTTAAATTTCATTTTAATCCCGTTGGGAAGCTCCAGGGATATTTCCGAGTTGTCAGTACATTTACCGGAAGTTTTCTCTGTCTTTTGCGGACACAAGGCAGGTTGGGACTGAAACGTTGGTGCAGATACATTGTTGTTGTCTATGCTTATCGGAACAAAACCATCCATGCCAGCTGTGGGAACACTTCCGGATTTAAGCTCCTCGTCCGAGATATTGAAACGTGAGCGCCAGTCGTAAAACTGGGAACGGTTATATCCTTCATTCGCACAAAAGTCCTTTACCGTTAAGTTGCTTTGGCGTTGTCGAAGAAGAATATGGAAAAACTCCTCCCTTGTCATATATTTTGCCATAAATCCTTTTTGCACACAAAGATAAGCGGGAAAGGATATTATGACAAGATGTATTTGCTCAACCGCTTACATTGGTTTGAACACTGTCCGGCTCATCGTCATTATTTTTCTTGCCTCTGTGAAAAAGTCCCATGTTTTTTATTTAATTACTTGATTTGTTGCCTTTAATGAGCACCAATCTTGACAATGTCCGGCTTACAGCTTCCATATTTACACTGGAGTCTATATTATTATTGACAATGCCTTGATGCCAAAACCAATATGGTGGATTCTCCGTGTGTTCCATCACGTCCTCCTTTTTTTATTGGGGTTATACTTCGGTTAATGTTCGTTGCGGGCGGAACATTTCCGCCCGCAACGGCTTACTGTTTCCTCAAGGTAGGCAATGCTCCGTTAAGTTCGTAACGCCACTCTGAGCCTGCGTTCTGCAAGGCGGTGTTCATGGCATCAACGGCTTTCTGCCAGGTAACGACAGAGCCGTCCACCTTCGTGGCTCCGGTGCTTTCCCTATTGTAGCCGATGCCTTGTTCATGATTGTTTTTCCAATAGCAGGCGGTCACGGTGGTGTAGTTATTTCCCAAAAAGCCGCCGATATGTACTTTGCCAGTGCTACTACCCGTACTGGTTACGTTGCCCGTGGCATAGCAGGCAAGGAGGCTGCTTCCTGCGTTCATTCCCACCAGACTGCCGCCAGCGATATTCTTTTTGGGGTCCATTTCTATGATCACGTTGCCTGTGGCATAGCAAGCGGTCAGGGTGGCACTCGAATTCGTCTGACCTGCCACGCCGCCGACATCGACCGTTCCCTTCACTGTGGCCGAGGAACTGCATCCGGTGATGGAACCGCCTATTTGAGCACCCACCACACCGCCGACATACACCGTGCCGCTGACGCTGCCCGACACCGAGCAGTTTTCAATGGTGCCCCAGCTATATCCTACCACGCCGCCAATACTGCCGCCATATATTTGATTGCTTGTTATCTGTACGCCCTCCATCACCACGTTCTTCACCGTACCAGCTCTATTGAGCCAGCCGAACAGACCCGCATATTCGTCATTTGTCGTAAAGGTCAGCCCCGTGATGGTATGGCCGCCGCCGTCGAAGGTGCCTTTGTATGAGTTGTCGTAGTCTGTGCCTATCGGCGTCCAGTCTTTGCCGGTGAGGTCAATGTTTTTGTCGAGGGTAATGTTAATGTCGGTCTTACCTCCGTTCACTAATTCGGCTACATTCATCAGGCCATCGGCGGAGGTCACGGTGTAGCTGCCGTTGCTCTCTATGGTATAGCCCAGGTCTTTTGCCGCAGCGAGGGAGACGGTGTAGGTATATTCACCGCCCGCCTGCCAGTCGGTAGCATTCTTCATCTTATAAACGAAGGTCTTGCCGTTAGTGAAGGTGCAGGTAATGAAGGCCGTGCCAGCTGCCACACTTTGCGGGGCTACGAGGGCGGTGTAGGTGTTGCTGCCCTTGTCATACGGGACGATTATATCCGGGTTGTCGCCTTCGGTGGAGAGACCCGTCAGCTGCACGGATGCCAGCCCCTCGGTGTAGTCCGTCAGAACGATGGTCACTCGCGCCGTGCGGTGGGTGAAGCGGAGCGTGGGGCTACCGTAGGTCACCGTCTGTCCGTCGGCTACGATGAGGTCGCTGCCCTCAAAGTCTTTCTGGGTACTTTGGTTGGCTTTTACCTTTACCGCAGGTGGGGTTGTCTCGCCAGCGGTGTAGGGCCACCACGCTGTGACGGTGATGTCGTTGTGGTTGGTCCAGTAGTACGGGTCGGTGGAGGTCAGCGTGGCGCTGGTGGGGTCGGCGGTGGAGGGCGTCACGTTGTACGTCTTCACCGTGCCGTCCATCAGGACTGCCACGCTCTGCACACCCTCCCAATTGCCGTCCACCGGGGCACGGGTGCCGGCGGTGGCTGTCGCGGCGGGGTTCAGCCCCGTGGCGGTGAAGACGATGGGTGTGCCTTCCGCCCCTTCCGGTAGGAAGCCCGCTTCGTCCTGCGTGCAGGCGGCAAGGCCGAGCAGCAGGGCGATGGCTGCGGATATATGGATGGTTGTTCGTTTCATGATGCGTGTTGTTTAGGGTTCGTTATTGTTTCTTTTGCAATACGGGCAGACCGTCGGTGCCGAGTACCCACTGGTAGTCGCCAGCGGTGAGGGCGGTGTTCATGCCGTCGACGGCTGTCTGCCATTTCACGGTCGCGCCGTCCACCTTCGTGGCATCTACCGTTCCTCCAAAATTACGGAATTCTCCTTGCTCGGCATTGCCTCCCCAATAACAGGAAGTTATATTCTTGTAGTTGAAACGCACTATAGTTCCACAGCCAGCCTCATCTTTCAATGTGCCGTTGAACCAGCAAGCGATGATATCGCCATAATTTGCATTGGCTATACCACCACTATGTACAGTAAGTTTTCCCGTCACAGAGCAGGCAATGATTTGGCCATGATTTCGGTCCACCATTCCAGCAGCTCCTCCACTACTGCCATCCAGATTCACATCTATGAGTTGTAGGTTCTTTATCACTCCACTTTGATTTAAAAAAAGAAAAAGTCCAAACCTCGCTGCTGAAAAGTTTAATCCCGTAATGCGGTGTCCCTGCCCATTAAAGACGCCGGAGTAGCCTGGCCATGTGTCTAAACGTGTCCATTCCCTACCCGTCAGGTCGATGTCGGCGGTGAGGGTGCAATTTATCGATTCGTCCTTTTGTGCGGCTTTGTTCCATGCCAGCAGGCCGTCGGCGTTATAGACCGTGTAGGTATTGGTGTTGCTGTCGTAGATGTAGCCCAAATCCTCTGCCTCGCCGCTCTCGCCGCCGCCGTCAACCCAGCTGCCGATGGTGCAACCCTCTAACGTCAAGCCGGTGGCGTTCACCTTGACGGTGTATTTATAGCGGTTGCCCGCTTCTAATACGACGTTGTTCTGTGGACGGAAGTAGAAGGTGCCGCTGCCGAGTTCCACCCGGATGAACGGCTTGCCTGCCGCAACGGTCTGCGGGGCGGTCAGTGCCTCGTAGGTGTTGCCGCTTGCGTTGTAGGTCTTGATGGCGGTCGGGTTGCCGTTATCGGCGGACAGGCTCACGAGGCTCACCGTGGCACCAGCGACGCTCGTGAATCCCGTGCCGGGCTTCAGTTCGATTGTCACGCGTGCCGTGCGGTGGGTAAATTCAAGAGTCGGGTTGTTAAATTCCACCTTCCGGTTCTCAGCAGAGATGAAGTCGCTGTTCTGGAAGTCAGCCAATTTGCTTTGGTCTTCGGCCACCTTCACGGCAGGCATCTGTGTGATGTCGGCATTGTCGAAGGGCCACCATGCCGATACGGTAATCGGGTCGCGGCTGGTCCAGTAGTACGGGGCGTTCTCGCGTGAAAGCGTGGCACTCTTGAAATCGGTAGAAGCCGTTACGGTGTATTCCTTTACCGCATCGCCCATCTTGAGTGCCACGGAAGTGACGCCCTGCCAGTCGCCGTCCACAGCGGCACGGGTGGAATGGGCTGCCAGCGGCGTTGCTTCTACGGACAGTCCGGTGGCACGGATGACGACGGGGTATTCACCTTCGGGCAGACGGTTATCGTCAGCAAGTTCGTCCTGCGTGCAGGCGGCGAGGGCGAACAGCAGTGCGGTGGCTGCGGGGATAAATAATCTATGTCTCATAATTCTTTATTCTAATCGATTAATTATTAAAATCCTACAGGTCAGCACCCACATCTCCACCGTCTATATCGTTCCACTTTGCAATGGTGGCTTCGCTGACTTCAAGGACTTTGTTGCGTACCTTGACGGTATAGGTATAGTTGTTGCCCGCCAGCAGTGCGCCTTCGGGCATGGTGAGTGTGGCATGATATTCCTGACCTTTGTAATTCACAACCAACGGCAGGGATGCAACTGTCTGCGGGAAGAGGATGATCGATGACGTGAGATTGCCGTCTGCCAGATTCATGGCCAGTTCTCCGGTCTGTACTCCGTTGTCTGCGGTGGCAATACCGTCGGCCGTGTTGAACGTACCGGTGAGTAACAATCCGTCTAGCGTGTAACGTTCAGGCTTGACCACGCTGAAATCCACGCCGTCGCCCGCCTCGAAGGTAAGGGTTATCTGGCTCATGCGGTGGTGGAAGGAGTTGTCTTCACCGCCTTTGGCGGTTTTGTCGGTAAAGCTTACTACCGGGTTGTTTTTGTCTCCCGTGGCTCCTGAAGCAAAGAGGAAGTCGATGGCAGGCTTGTTTTGCTGCGCCGTGGCATCGGTCGTGGCTGCGAGGATGCCTCCCGTCGTGTTGTACGGATAGTAGGCGCGGAAAGTATGGGTCTTTGTATCTTCGATATAGATAACCTTTCCTTCTGCCTCAAATTTCCCGTTTTTCAGGATGAAAGGCACGTTGCCGTACTGGGAATCGTTGCCGATGTCGGTGATGCCGATACGGTCGCCGCCAGTCCAGGTGGTTCCGCTGGCGCGGGTGGCGGGGGCGATGTTGGCGGTAAACTGGGCGGCCACGGGGTCACCGTTCAGGTTCTCGTTGTCGTTGTTGCAGGCTGCCAGTGCGAGGGCGAGCGTTGCAAGTGTAAAAAATCTCGTCTTCATTATATTAGTCATTATATTAGTTTAATTCCATTTCAATATTTGCTGCACCTCAGCAAAATCAAAGCAAGCTTTGCTCCTGCGTTCGGTTTACTAATTATTTACAAATCGGCATTTACATCATCACCTTTCACTTCTTCCCAGCCGTTGATTTCGGCTCCGTCCACTTCCATGCCTTCGGGAGTCTCAACCAGCGTTCCGCCGAGGGTCAGCGATTCGCCCTTTCCGGTGTTGAACTCCTTGAGGGCTTCCGTAAGGTCGCTTTTCAGCGTGGTGGGGGTCGGGTTGCCGTCAGCATAGCGGATTTCACCCTTCAGCAGTTGTTCCGTACCGGTCACACCCAGCAGCCGCACCGTGGCTTTCCACTTGCCGGCATCGTCACCTTCGGTAATCTTGGTGAAGGGCAGCACGACGTTCGAAGCGGCTCCGTAGGTATCGGTAGCGAAGTCGAGTGTTCCGGCTGCACCCGTCAGATGGGCAACAATCTCCGTGATGCGTCCGGCGGCATCACCAGTAGGTTCGACGACAAGCGTCAGTTCGCGTACCTGCTGCTTCATTGCGGCGGTCAGCGGATAGTCCTTGTCTTTCTCGATGCTCACCTGTTTCGTATAGGTGAAGAACCATCCCGGGGCATTGTTCACAAAGGCATCCGTGCCTGCCCGGTTTCCCGTGGCTGCGGCAATGGTGGCTGTAGTGCCGTTCACCGTGATTCCCTCGGCCGGGTTCCACACCGCAAGGGTGTAGCTGCCCGGAGCAAACAGATGGTCGGGGGTATGGGTGGCGGAAGTCTCCGTACCCGTATAGTCACCCATGGTGACCGTCCATGTGGCAGGTATGTCGATACCCTCACCGCGGGCCGACCAGTCGGCTGTCACCGCAATCTTCCCGTAGTCGGGATGCGGCGTGTCATAAAGCGTGTCCTTCACGCAGGAAGAGAGCAGCACGGCGGCTGCCATTCCCATCATATTTATATATTGTCTTGCTTTCATATTCTATTCCTCCGTGTTAGAATAACTTCCATACCAATGTCACACCGGCATTGATGGGACCCCACCAATCTTTTGTCTCGTTGCCGCGGCGTACACGTACACCGTCGATGACTTCATATTTTTCGAAATCGGCATTCAGGTAGCCCAAACCGAGGTTGAAATCAAGAGCCAGTGCCTTGTTCAGCCTCAGCTGATAGCCAGCGGTGATGCCGCCACCCATCAGGTCGCCCTGCTTGCCTGTTTCGGAGAGCTTGTAGTTGAACTGTCCGGCCTTGAACATCGCGCCCAGATACCAGGCTTTCTTCTCACCCATATAGTAACGTACTTCCGGAGCCACTTCCCAGAGTGCATAGCGGTGGTCCTTGTCGCTCCACGTCCATGAAGTCCACGAGCCGTTTACGGCAATGCCCCACGACGGGCAGATGCGCCATTCCACGCCAAGATCTGGTGTCAGGGTAGCCCAGCGCAGCAGGTTGGCACGCAGGGAAAAATGATAATCATTTGTGATTTTAGTTTCCGACGGCGTGTCGACAAGTTTATTTTGTTGAGCGGCTTTCTCGGCTTCTGCCTTTTCAGCGGCAAGTCGGGCTTCTTCCGCTTTACGTTGCTCTTCGGCAAGCCGTTCCTGTTCGGCACGCTTCTCGGCTGCCAGTCGTTCGGCTTCCGCCTTGCGTCGTGCTTCCGCTTCCGCATCCGTCACGGCTGTTTCCTTTACCAGTACCGTCAGGCGCACGATTACAAAATCACCCCCTGTCGCATGATTGTGGGTAATGAAGTTTTCTTCCTTGATTTTCGCGCGTGTAATCAGTTCTGATTTTACTCGATTGGCACGGATCTTCGCTGTTGCAAGGTTCTCGGCTTCACCGCCCAGCGAATTGCAGTAGCCGTCAACCAATAGCGGCAGCTTGCCGTCAAGAATTGTGGTTTTGTTGTTTTCGATACATTCCAACAGACGGGCAAGTTCCGTGTCATTGCCATTCCAAGGCACGTAGAACGTGTCCTTCTGCGGAACGAACCGGAAGGTGTAGGTCGTGTCTGCTTTCTGCTGCGCAATGACAGGAAAAGTTACCGTCATCAGCCACAGAAACAGGGTAAGAAAAGTGATTTTTCTGCTCATATAAACTTGAATTTATTATCTTTGTCTTCTCCAAAGGTAATAAATGCCATTCAGCGCCCAAAATATTACAAAAACTTTTTCTGTTGAAATACAGCGTTTTATGAAAAATAGTCGTTTGAGCACTTTTCAAATTGTCGTTAGAGCACCTTTTTGTCGAATTAGCACTTTTTTTGTCGTTTGAGCACTTTTGGGAAATGGGTTTCTGAGACCTTTTTCAATGTTTTTTAGTACACAAATTATTCCCGATTTGCTTTTTTCCATTTGGCAGGCGTACATCCTTCCTTCTCGGAAAATAATTTGATAAAGTTACTGCGGGAAAGAAAACCGGAGGACTCAGCCAGCTTCTGTATATTGATTTCCGGATGCTCCTTCAGCATGTTTTTCGCATACTCCAACCGGAGACCGGTTATCCATTCGCGGAATGTCATTTTATACGTAGTCTTGATATAAGCGGAAAGATAGGTACGGTTCGTATGAAGTATTTCGGACAGTTCTTTTATGGTAAGTCCCTGCTGGACATAGCCGTCTGTCTTTATCCAGTTGGCCACTTTCTCTATAATTTCTGTATAGGACACTGGAACTTCTTTCTCAGAAACTATTTTAGGTTCTGTTTCTGTATCTGTCAGAAGTTCTTCTTCAGACTGTATATCTTGCTCAAAAGCATTTTCCACCTGTTCATAGAACAGCAGGTAGTTCTGATAGCTGTAGAAAAGATAGCTGTAGAACGGTATTGACGACAAAATCCAGATAAAAACAAATTTGTCTGGCAGAAATGTCAGCAATCCGCATCCGACACCGAAGATAACAGCCCAATAAGTGAATATGGAAAGCCATTCGATATATGTACCTATATCATCCGCCTGAGTTTCATTGAAAATCCGAATGGCTCTACGGTATGCAATTATGACTCTGCGAGCTAAAACGACTCCAAAAACGACTAACCATACAGCTAAAGCAAATAAAGAGAATTTTTGCATGATTCCGCTTGGCAACAGGAACAACACAACTCCGGAAAGAGTTGAAAATATAATCCATAAAATGATATGTGTCCACACACGCCGTTTGGTAATGTAAAAACGATCAAGCAACATTATCAATGCCGAACTGAACAGAGAATAGCACAGGAAGTATGTGGACATGTTCATCAATATGGCAGAATCCGCATTTTTGAATCGGATACCAAAGAAGAAATGTACCGAATAATTTGCCGAAAGCAGCAGCATAGCTATACCCATAATCTGTCGGGAGCGGAGATAATTCTTGAAAATTTTCTTTTCAGGAGTCTTTGCAAACAAAAAATAAAAGCCGAAGAATAACATCAACGGCAGTGCGGTATAAAGTGAAAAACTGTATATAGATATAGATGGCTCCATTGTTATGCTTATTTGATTTTGATACAAAGTTACGTCTTTTTCTTCACAAATAGACACATAATCTATGATTTAACGTTATAGATTCGGTCATATTAGATTGAAAAATTATTAGAATTAAAGCCAGTGGTGAAAAAATTCAACCACTGGCTTTTTCTGTCAAGACTTCGATATTAAAGTTTTACACCTTTGGATTCCGATAAACCGGGTCTCCCTATAATTAAATGACTGCGTACAAAGTCCACGTGCGGGCTTTCCGGCTGTTGTTCCGTCTGTTTTTTCTCGTTGCCTTGCCGGTTCTCTTCCGTGTTTTCCTGAGCCGGAGCCAGCTCAAGCTGTATCTTGCGGTCCAGTGCGGCGAGTTCGGACTTCAGCTGTTTCAGCTCGTCCTCCTTCTTCCACACCTTGCCCGCTATCTCCTGCAACTGCGGAATCTCCTTTTCCAGCACTTCGTTCTTAGACTTGTACTGGTCGATGATGGTCGGAATCCTCTCCAATGCGTTCAGAAAGTTTCGTGCGGCAGCAATCGGGTCTGCCATCGCCAGATGCCCGTTGTTGTAGGTGTACTTGTAGTTGCCCTCCACCACGAAGCGGTTGTCGGTGAACTCCAGACCTTCTTTGAGTGTCCTCTCGCTGACCACCTTTATCGGAAAGCCGTAAAGTTCCCCGACAGCCTTGTACAGTCCACCAGTCATGGCGTTCTTGGCGATTTCCTGCAAACGCTTACCGATGACCTTCTCATCCGTTGAATCCACGCCGTCCACCTTGACAAGATTAAGACGACTGCCTTCCCTATCAGTCTGCACAACGGAAAGAAAACGGTTCCAGTCTTCCGTCATGGCTTCGATGAAAGCCGTGTTGTTGCGCAGTTCTCCCGTCTTGGATTCCAGCTTGAACTCCGAATCGCGCTTGCCCTTGTTGAACGACTTGCGTTCCCCTTCGAGCGAGGCGATACGCTTCTCTAATTTCGCCTTATCCAAAAGGTCGGTATTGCCGGAGAGCAACGCCATATACTCCGAGAAGTTCATACCCGATTTTTCGTCCATTGCTCCCTCGTCGATGGTACGTGCGCCCATCGCTCCACTTTTGAGCTGCGATATGAACGTCTGCTTGCAGTGCAGCAGATTGAACTTGTAGCTGTCCAGCGACTTTTCCACCGCGTAGATGATGACATCCACGTTATTCTCGGCAAAATGCTTGGCAATCTCGTTCCCGGCTCTAACACCCCGTCCGTCACGCTGTTGCAGGTCGGACGGTCGCCACGGTGTATCAAGGTGATGGATGGCGACACATCTTTTCTGCGCATTCACGCCCGTTCCGAGCATACTTGTGGAGCCGAACAGCACGCGCACCGTCCCGGCGTTCATGGCATCTATCACCGCCTTACGAGCCTTATCCGTCTTACACTCCTGAATGAAGCGCACCTCACTTGCCGGTATGCCGTAATCCTCCACCAACTTGCGTTTTATCTCGCTGTACACGTTCCATCCTTCCCCCGGCTGATATGTCCCCAAGTCGGAGAACACGAACTGCGTACCCTTGTGCGCCTCGTACTTGTGGTAATACTCTGCAATCATCTTGGCACAATGGCTTGCCTTGTTGTCGGGATGGTCCTCGTAGTTCGGGTCTATCATGCGCATATCAAGAGCCATCTTTCTCGCATAGTCGGTGGCGATGAGCATCTTCGCCTTTTCCTCCGTTTCCGACAGGGGTAACCTGCCAAGCAGAGTGGCATCGCCGGTTTTGGCAAACTGCATCAGCTTCTGTATGAAGTCCTCCTGCTCCGGTGTGGGCGGTATGTGGTGCAGTCTCTCATTCTTGTTTGGTCTGTCCACACCTACATCCTCCGCCGTGCGGTAGTCGGTAATCTCGTTGTAGAAGGCGGCAAGCTCCGGCACCTTGATGAAATAGCGAAAACGCTCCTTCTGAACGATATTGTTCGTTACGTTGAACTCAAAATCGGTCGTCTTTTTGGCGAAGATGGCAGCCCAAGCATCGAAACAGCGGATGTCCTGCCGTTCCAGTTCGTTGGGGCGCAGGTATTTGAAGAGCAGGTACAGTTCCGTCAGACTGTTGGAAATGGTCGTGCCCGAAAGGAACGTAGCCCCCAAGTCCTTGCCCGTGCGTTCCTGTATGGTACGGATGGCAAAGAGCATATTCAGGGCCTTCTGGCTTCCTTCCGAGTTTCCCAATCCCGCCACACGGTCATGACGGGTGTTGAAAGTCAAGTTCTTGAACTGGTGACTCTCGTCAATGAAGATGTGGTCGATGCCCATCTGCTTGAAGTCCACCACATCATCCGTGCGGGACTTGATAGCGTGTTCCACCTTCTCCAGCTTCGCCACAAGGTTGTGCTTGCGCTTCTCCAGCCCTTTCAGCATCGCCCGCGACACGTTCTTGCCCTGCTGCCGCAAGACTTCGAGGTTTTCCTCCACCGTGTCAAGCTCCGCCTGCAGGATGCGCTGCTGCAACTCCGGTGACTGCGGTATCTTGCCGAACTGGTCGTGCGACATGATGACGCAATCGTAATCGTTATTTTTGATGTTGTTGAAAAAACGCATGCGGTTGGCGGTCGAGAAATCCTTTTCAGAAGCGTAGAGAATCCTCGCATTGGGATATGCCGCCTGATAGGTGGCGGCAATCTCCGCCACATTCGCTTTCAGCCCGATAATCATCGGCTTGTGCGCCAAGTTCAGACGCTTCATCTCATGTGCCGCTATGCACATTATCAGCGTCTTGCCGGTTCCCACCTCGTGGTCGCAGATCCCGCCGCCGTTCTGTTTCAGCATCCAGACGCAATCCTTCTGCGACGGGTAAACGCTCTTGATTCCCCGGCTTGCCAGCCCTTTCAGGTTGAGGTCGGGAAAAGTCTGGTGCGAGCCGTCGTACTTCGGGCGCACGAAACAGTTGAACTTGCGGTTATACATCGTCGTGAGCCGTTCCTTGAACTGCGGCGACTGTTCTTCCAACCATTCGGAGAACCCGTTACGGATTTCGTCTATCTTCGCGTTGGCGAGCTGTATGCCCTCGCTGTCGCGTACCTTGATGTCGTTGCCGTTCTCGTCCTTGCCGATACTTTTCATCATGTCGGGGCAGGTGTTGTGCAGGGCGTGCTTCAACAGATGCATACCGTCATAGTTCCGGTAATAGCCCTTTACTAAAAACTCGTCCGTGATCTTCATGGTGCGGTAGCCGCACGCCACGGAAAACTCGTCCATGCTTGCGGAGTAGGCTATTTTCACGTCCGTGTCGAAAAGGTGGCTCATGTAGGCGGCATACACACCAGTGGGAATCCAGCGTTCCCCGAAATTGAAGTCGAGGTCTTCAAAGGCGATGCGCTGCGGTTCGGCCTCCTTCAATGCCTCCCACGCCTGTTTCACCTCCGGCATCCGCTCACTTTCGGGATTGTCCTCCATCCAGCCCTCTATGCGTTCCGCCTTCTCTATCACGTTCCCCGCGATGAAGCGGTCTTTGATTTCGTAACCGGTTACGAGCGGGTTGTAGAAGATGCGCCCCTTGAGGGCACCAAGCAGTTCCTCTTCCGTGGTGTCGGTTATCTCCCGCATATAGCCGAGATTGACCGTGCCGAACTTGTTGAGCGATGCGGACAAGGCTTCTTCGGGAGAGCCTGCATTGACACGGCTCTCCACCGAGAAGGAAACGGGACGGTCGAAGATGTCCGCCTTGACAAACTTGCCGTCCTCCGCACGTTCCAGCGAAAGGATGTCGCGCCCTCCGGCATCCATCATCACCAGTTTCACGTTCTGTCTGGCGTTGAGGTTACCGTAACGCATGACAAACTCATCGTAGTAGGTGTTGAGATACCCGCGCTGCGGTTTGTGTTCCGTATGGTTCTCCGTCTCGTGGCTATACAGACGTTCGTAAGCGTCACGGAGCGATATATACAGCATCGCTTTCTCTTTTTGATAGCCACGGAGGTCGAGCGGTTGGAAGGTCGCACCGTAAGGCGTGAGGTCTTTCAGGTAACCGAGATTGCGTGAAGCATCCAGCACCATCGAGCCGTCACGGTGGTGTGGCTCCAGCAGGCCGTTGAACGGACGGGGAGAAAGGTCCATGACTTCCTCCTTCGGCTTTTCCGTTTCAAGTTCCGGGAACAGGGAAGTGGCAACCGTTTCGGAAGTAGGCACAACTTCTGCCAGTGTTTCAGGTTGCTTTATTTCTTCCGTTTGTTCCGGCTTTTTATCCATATTGTCCGAAGAAGGCGCAAAAGCAGGGTTCAACGTGTCTTTGATACCCATCTTTTTCAGTTGTTCCTGCCTGTGCCGTTCTGCCTCAAGCCGTAGGGCCTTGCGCCGTTCCGCTGTCAGGCTCATCATTGTCTCATAGAAGCCGTTGATGGGAGGATTGGTTTCCCAATCCAGAGTGGCGTAAATGTCGTCCGGGTCGTTTGGCTTTTCGGCATTTTCCGGCTTTTCTTCCTTATTACCGTTTACCGGCTTGGCGGCTTCAACGGGTGGAGTAACTTTGACTTGCGGTTTAGGCGTGGACGGCATAGGCTTCGGCTTGCTTTCCTTTTTCGCTGCCTTTTTCTTTTTTACCGGTTCCTCTATGGGCATACCCCAAAGGTCGAGCAGGGTAAGCTGCACGGCTGACGAATGATTGGGTTGGCGCGGCTCAATCTCCGGCTTTTCCTCTATGGGCTGTGCCTGCGGCTTCTCCACTCCCTTGACAGGCTCAATTACAGAAACGGGGGCTATTACAGAAGGTGATACCTTTTCTGTTTTCGGAGCAGGTTGCACTTCCGCAGCCGTGCTTTCCTCCTTTGTCGGATGCAGCCTGTGTCTCTCATACAGTTTCCTGTCAAGTTGTTGCAGTTCTATTTTCAGATGCTCCCGCAAGTCTTCCGCCAGTTGTGCGATGTCCCCACAGTGCAGGAGTTTATAGGCTGGTTTCCCGTATGGGTCGGTACTTCTGATTAAATCCGTGTGTGAAAGCGAGCCGATGCTCCATACATACCCATTTACGGAAGTGCCGATAGGGGTCTGTTCGGTCTGCACGAAGAGTTTTTCGTTGTAATACAGTTCACCATTCTTTCCGCTGTTCTTTTGCAGGATAATCAGGTCGCTGCCCACCTCCGTTCCCGCGTTATCCGTAAAGAGGTTGTTCGGCAGGCGGGCTACGCCCACCAGATTGGCATGGTTCATCATATACTCGCGTATGGGCGCGTTGGTCGGGGCATCCAGTACCCCCTGCGAGGTGATGAACGCCACGATTCCGCCTTCACGCACCGCGTCAAGGCTTTTCAAGAAAAAGTAATTGTGTATCGTCCGTGCCGCCGAGAGCCTTGCAGGATCCTTGCTGCCCGAAAAATCCGGGTCGAACACCGCCACATCGCCAAACGGTATATTGGAGACAGCCAAATCAAAATGGTTCATGAACGGCTTTTCTATCTTCTCGAAGCCCTGTACCCTTACTTTCTGTCCGGGATGCAGGTGCTTCAGTATCTTGCCCGTCATCAGGTCTTTCTCAAAAGCCATGATGTCCGCGTCCGGTCTGTTCTCCAGCACGGCGTCCACGAATGCACCGACACCTGCCGACGGCTCCAGCACCCGGTCGGGACGGATGCCGTGTTCATGCAGCACGTCCGCGATGGTCCCGGTTATCTCCGGCGGGGTATAGAAGGCGGTCAGCACGGACTGCTTCATGGCATCCATATTCCGTTTGTACTCCGTCTCGTCTTTTGTGTTCTCCCGCAGCAACCTGTGCAGTTCCACGGTAGGGGCAAACAGTTCGAGGTCGGACTTCGCCCAGTGGACGGCATCCGTCAGTTCCCTTGCAGGGTTGAGTATGTTCTTCAGTCCCCCGAAACCGCAATAACGTTCTAACAAGAGCCGTTCGCGTGCGGTGGGTGTGCGCTGTTCCCTGTCAAGGAGGAATGCCGTCCGTATCGCCTCGATGTTGTCCCGCAGCCTCTGTTTGCGGTTAAACGCCATACTCTTCGATATAGAGGATGACGGCTCCCGTCAGCTCCGTGTAGAGCAGGTCATATTCGGGCGACAGGGCGAAATTGTCGTCCGAGAGGTCATAGATGGAGAATACGTTTCCGACAAGCGGCAGCAGCTTCTGGGTAAAGGCTTCACATTTTTCTCCCGGTACTTCACCCGCAAATTCGTTCTCCACGACTTCGCGCAGGATGGCGTGCCTGGAGTAGCGAAGGCCCTCCGTCAGCACCTTCATCGCCAGTTCCTGCGCCCCGTCGGCAGGATAGCCTTCGAGCCTTGCCCGTTCATACGCTTCGGCGGCACGGTCGGTTCTTTCTCGGATGAAGGCTTCATCGGCTGCCTGTTCGAACTTGTTCGTGGTGAGGTAGTCCAGCAGGTACAGACCGTAATAGGAAAAGTCGGTCTGACCCTCGTTTTTCT
>OHAV01000154.1_pt1 | contig 35275 bp, 33 predicted proteins | sample 1577271 | NCBI WGS metagenome assembly OHAV01 (sample SAMEA3879537, study PRJEB24766) | human gut metagenome | biome: human-associated habitat; feature: feces | place: USA | collected 1985/1987 | reverse complement strand
GGCTCCACCCCGTTTCTTTGGGCAAGACCAAAGAAATGGGGTGGAATAGGCAGCAAAAGGTAAAGCCAACCGACGGCAAAACGGCGAGTTCCTCCAAACCGTGACCTCCGGGCGGGGGTAGAACCCCGCCCCTACGGGCGTGCTGCGCGTTCCCGCGAGCTTACGGCCGCGCCTGGCCGGTGCCGAGGACGAGGTATTTGTAGCTCGTTATCTCCTCCAGGCCCAGCGGGCCGCGGGCGTGGAGCTTTTGCGTCGAGATGCCCAGCTCCGCGCCGAAGCCGAACTCGAAGCCGTCCGTGAACCGCGTCGAGGCGTTCCAGTCCACCACCGCCGCGTCTACGTTCTTCAGGAAATACTCCGCGCTTCCCTCGTCCGCCGTGATTATGCACTCCGTGTGCTTCGTGCCGTAGCGGTTTATGTGCTCCACCGCCTCCTCGACGCCGGAGACGACCTTCACCGCCATCGCCAGGCGCAGGTATTCGTCCGCCCAGTCCGACTCCGTCGCGGGTATCATGCCCTCGGTGTAGCGCGCCGCGGCCTCGTCGCCGTGGAGCTCGACACGGCGCTCCGTCAGCGCCTTCAGCAGCGCCTCAAGGTGCGCCTCGGCCCAGGAGGCCTCCACCAGCAGCGTCTCCGCCGCGTTGCACACGCCCGTGCGCTGGGTCTTCGCGTTTATCACGATGCGCTCGGCCATGTCGTAGTCCGCGGAGGCGTCCACGTAGACGTGGCAGTTGCCGGTGCCGGTCTGCAGGACAGGCACCGTCGAGTTCATGACGGCGTTGTTTATGAGCCGCGCGCCGCCGCGCGGGACGATGAGGTCTATATACTCCCGGAGCTTCAGCATCCTGTCCACCGTCTCGTGGCTCGGGTCCTCGACGAGGCAGACCGCGTCCGGCGTCACGCCGCAGCCCTCCAGCGCGCCGCGCATGACGCGCACCAGCGCCGCGTTCGACTCGTAGGCAGAGGAGCTGCCGCGCAGCAGTATCGCGCTGCCCGCCTTGAAGGCCAGGGCCGCGGCGTCCACGGTGACGTTCGGCCGCGCCTCGTAGATGATGCCGATGACGCCCATCGGCACCCGAACCTTGCGGATGACGAGGCCGTTCGGCCGCGTCCACTCGTCCATGACCCGGCCTATCGGGTCGGGCAGGTCCGCGACCTGCTCCAGGCCCTCGGCCATGCCGGCGATGCGCGCCTCGTTAAGCATCAGGCGGTCGAGCAGGGACTCGGGCATGCCGCCCTCGCGGCCGCGCTGCATGTCGGCCTCGTTTGCGGCGAGTATCTCCGGGGACTTTTCCATGAGCGCGCGCGCCATGGCGCGCAGGGCGGCGTTTTTCGCCTCCGTAGTGAGGCGGGCGAGCTCCAGGCTCGCGGCCTTCGCGGCTTTCGCGCTTTCGACGAGTGTTTTCATTCCGTTACCTCCTGTTCGGTGTAGGCCCAGTTGTCCTGGTGGATGACCTCCGGCGGCCTGCCGGGGCAGCGCGAGGCGGCCTCGGCTGAGGAGAGCCCCGCTATGTTTTTGAGCTCCTGAGAGCTGTAGTTCACTATGCCGCGCCCCAGCAGCGCCCCGCCGCCGGAGAGCCAGACCCGCACGACCTCGCCCGCGGCAAAGTCGCCCTCTGCGGCGCGCACGCCCGCGGGCAGCAGGCTCTTGCCCCTTTTGCACAGGGCCTCGGCCGCGCCGGGGTCTATGTAGACGTTGCCCTTCGCCTGGGCGTAGAAGGCCATCCACTGCAGGCGCGTCTTCATGCCGCTGCCGGCCTTGAAATAGGTCCCGCGCGCCGTGCCGGCGACGGCCCGGGCCAGGATGCCCGGCTCCGAGGAGCGGCAGATGACCACCGCCACCCCCGCGCCGGAGGCGAGCTTCGCGCCCTCGACCTTCGTGGCCATGCCGCCCGTGCCGTTGGCGCTGCCCGCGCCGCCCGCCAGGGCTTCGAGCTCCGGCGTCACGCGCTCGACGGCGTCTATGTGCTCCGCCGCGGGCTCCGTGCGCGGGTCCGCGGTGTAGAGCCCGTCCGTGTCCGTCAGCAGGACCAGCAGATCCGCGTGCAGCATCGCCGCCACCTGGGCCGAGAGCATGTCGTTGTCGCCCAGCTTCAGCTCCGCGATGGACACCGTGTCGTTCTCGTTTATGATGGGCACCGCCCCGCGCGCGAGCAGGACCTCCAGGGCCGAGAAGGCGTTGTGGTAGCGCCGCCTGTCGCGGAAGTCGTCGCGCGTGAGCAGCAGCTGGGCGGCTACGTAGCCGCGCTCCTGCAGGGCGCGGGTGTACTCCTCCATGAGAAGGCCCTGGCCCACGGCGGCGCAGGCCTGCTTGGCCGCGACCGCGACGGGCCGCTCGTGATAGCCCAGCAGGGTGTAGCCTGCGGCGATGGCCGCGCTCGTCACCATGACGACCTGATGCCCCTCGCCGCGCAGGTCCGCGACCTGGGCGGTCAGCGCGCGCAGCCGCTCCGGCGAGAGCCGCCCGCTCTTTTCCGTGAGCGAGCTCGTGCCTATCTTAACAACTATCGTCTTCTTCCCGGCCACGGGGGAACACCTCCGAAAACTCATCAGTTATTCTATTATTATAACATACCTCCGCGCATTATCAAGCGTATCGGGAGACGCGGGGACGTGATATAATGGCGCAAAAGGGGGCTCTGGGATGAAAAAGCGGATACTTTTCATAGGCACGGGCGGGACCATCGCCTCAGAGATGTCGGACGAGGGGCTGCTGCCAGGCGTGGGGGCCTCGGCGCTGCTGGGCTATGTGCCGGACGTGGCGGAGCTCTGCGAGGTCGAGAGCGTGCAGCTCTTCGACCTGGACAGCACGAACATAGGCCCGGCGGAGTGGCTGGAGATGGCGCGCGCGGTGCGCGAGAGCTACGCGCGCTTTGACGGCTTTGTCATCAGCCACGGCACGGACACGATGGCCTACACGGCGGCGGCGCTGAGCTATCTCATCCAGCGCAGCCCGAAGCCCATCGTTCTGACCGGGGCGCAGAAGCCGATAGGCTTCGACACGACGGACTCGCGCCAGAACCTGCGGGACGCCTTCGCCTGCGCCTGCGGCGAGGGGATGCACGGGGTGTGCATAGTGTTCAACGGCCGGGTGATACTCGGCACGCGGGCGCGCAAGACCCACTCGAAGAGCTTCGACGCCTTTTCGAGCATCAACTATCCGAACATCGCGGATGTGCGCGACGGGCGCATCCTGCGCTACATAGAGCCGGAGCACGGGCCGGAGCCGGAGTTTTACACGCAGCTGGAGACGCGGGTGGGGCTTTTGAAGCTCATACCCGGGACGGAGCCGGAGCTTCTGGAATACATGCTGGGCCGGAGCCGGGCGCTGGTCATCGAGAGCTTCGGGGTGGGCGGCCTGCCGGAGCGCGGCGGGATGCACGCGATGGTGAAGGCCGCGGCGGCGGCCGGGAAGGCCATCGTCATGACGACGCAGGTGCAGAACGAGGGCTCGGACCTGGCGGTGTACGGCACGGGCAGCGCCCTTGCGCGCCGCCCGGACATTCTGGAGGCCTACGACATGACGACGGAGGCGGCGGTGGCGAAGCTCATGTGGCTGCTGCCCCGCTGCGCCTCGCCCGTGGACGTGTCGAGGCTGTTCTACACCCCCGTGGCCCAGGACCTGCTCTCCCCGCCGCCCTTACAGGGGCGCTGAGACTGCGCCTGCGCGGCGGGCGCAAAAAGGGGGAACCCCCGGCGAGAGGGTTCCCCCTTTGACACCTCCTGCGCTTCATTGGCAAGAGAGTATTCCGCACGCGGCGGCGCGCGGCCGGGACTCAGCTCCCGGCCCCGCCCGCTTTTTTTGTAAAAAGACGGGGCAGAGAACCTCTATCCTTGGGCGGCAGCTTACAAGCGGATTTTATCGGCGGTTATGTCTGCCAGCGCGGCGCAGTTGGTCATCAGCATGACGTTTTTCAGCTGCTCTCCCAGGCTTTCGGCGTAGAGGCGCACGCCTTCCGCGCCGCCGCCGTGGGCGGCGACCACGAAGGGCCGGCCTATCATGGCCGCGTCCGCGCCCAGGGCCAGGGCCTTGAAAATGTCCGTGCCCGTGCGCAGCGCGCCGTCCGCGATTATCTTGAGGTCATTCCCCACCGCGGCGCGCAGCTCCGGGATGACCTCGCAGGTCGAGGGCGCGGACTGGATGACCCGCCCGCCGTGCGTCGAGACGATGATGCCCGCGCAGCCCGCGCGCGCGGCCTTCTCCGCGCCCGCCGGGGTCATCACGCCCTTGAGCAGGAAGGGGAGCTTCACGCTGCCCGTCAGCTCCCGCAGCTCCGCCTCGCTCTTCGGCGCAAGCTGGCTCACCGCCGAGCCCATGTTGGCAAAGCCCGCCGCGTCCACGTCGCAGGCGAAGGCTATGCAGCCCGCGGCCTCCAGCTCCTTGGCGCGGCTTATGAGCTTCCCGTTATCCGCCCAGGGCTTGAGCGTGACGACGTTCAGGCCCTCGTTCTCGCGCGCGGCGTCCAGGCCGCAGGCGTACTGCTCGCCGTTGGCGTTATCGCCCGAGAAGGGCAGGATGCCCGCCGCCTTCGCCCCGCATACAAGGGCGAAGGTCCAGTCCCTGTCCGTCATGGCCCCGTTGTAGTTGTGGCTCATGCCGCCTATGGGCGCGGCGAAAATGGGGTAGCGGAAGCGGCGGCCGAAGATCTCCAGCGAGGCGTCCTGGCCCCGGCTCTCGTACACCGTGTCCATGTTTATCTTCACGCGCGAGAGGAACTCCACGCAGTTCGTCCAGGAGGAGCCGTCCCCCATCGCGCCGAGGCCGGGTATCTCGCCCCGGCAGGCGGCGCCGTTGCAGACCTTGCAGACCCGGCAGTTGGGGCGCATTATCTCCCTCGCGCGGCTCCAGACCTCGTCAAGCGTCATTGCTGACCCTCCCCTTGTTTATGAGCTTGATAACGACCAGCGTGCCGAGCATGAGCAGTATGGCCACAGGCAGGGCAATGTAGGCGTTGGGCACGAAGCCCGCTGCTATGTAGCTCACGCAGCTGACCGCGGCGCAGGTGATGGCGTAGGGCAGCTGGGTGGAGACGTGGTTCACGTGGTCGCACTGGGCGCCCGCGGAGGCCATGATGGTGGTGTCCGAGATGGGCGAGCAGTGGTCGCCGCAGACGGCGCCCGCCATGCAGGCCGAGACGCAGACGACACCGTGCGGGTCGGTAAGCGGGAAGACGCTGAGGGTGATGGGAATGAGTATGCCGAAGGTGCCCCAGCTCGTGCCGGTGAAGAAACCGCCGGAGTAGAGCATGCCCATGACGCAGCAGAAGACGAGCACGACTATGGGCAGCACGAGGTCGATGACCTTGCCCTTGCCCTCGGGGACGTCGTCCTCCATGCCGGCGTAGGGGTTTTTGCCGGAGAAGAGGTCGCCCGCCTGGGCGTTTTTCTCAAACTTCGCCATGGGGCCGTACTCGATCTTCAGGACGGCGAGGCCGATCATCATGATTATGGTCAGCCAGGCGTAGAAGTTGAAGGGTATGGACTTGATGAACAGGGTGAGGCCCTGGCCGTCCTCGACATAGCTGGCCACGGCGGCGGCCCAGGAGGAGATGGGGGCGATGATGCAGACAGGCGCGGCGGTGGCGTCGATGAGGTAGGAGAGCTTGGCGCGGGAGACGTTGTGCTTGTCCGTTACGGGGCGCATGACGCTGCCCACGGTCAGGCAGTTGAAGTAGTCGTCCACGAAGATGAGCACACCGAGCGCGATGGTGGCCAGCTGCGCGCCGACGCGGGTCTTGATGTGCTTTGCCGCCCAGCGCCCGAAGGCCGCGGAGCCGCCCGCGCGGTTCATGAGCGAGACCATCGCGCCGAGGATGACGAGGAAGATGAGGATGCCGACGAAGAGGGAGGAGTAGACCTCCTTCGTGATGAGCGCGAGGACGATGGCTATGACGGGCGGCAGCAGCGACCAGGCCGTGCCGTAAAAGCGGCTTACGGCCTCCTCCGCCTCGCCGCCGTCCGCGAACACGCCCACGACGAGCGCGCAGACGATGAGCGCCAGGACGGCGATGAGCGCCGGCAGGGCGCTGATTTTTTTAGTCTTGTGCATCTTTTCTCCCGCTCTCTTTTGCTTTATAACAGCCGGATATCCACAGACGGCGAGCGCCTGTGGATACCGGTGCCGTTTCAGTTTTCCATGAAACGCGAGAGGAAGTCCCGCGTTTCGGGGCTCTGCGGGTTTTTGAAGAGCTCCTCCGGCGCGCCGCTCTCCCAGATGACACCGTCCTTCATGAACACGGCCTGGGTCGAGACGTCCCGCGCGAAGGCCATCTCGTGCGTGACGACGAGCATGGTCATGCCGCCCGCGGCGAGCTCGCGCATGACGGAGAGCACCTCGCCCACCATCTCGGGGTCGAGCGCGCTCGTCGGCTCGTCGAAGAGCAGCACCTCCGGCTCCATGGCCAGCGCCCGCGCTATGGCGACGCGCTGCTTCTGGCCGCCGGATATCTGGCGAGGCCTTGCGTTTATGTAGGGGGCCATGCCCACCTGCTCCAGGTATTTCATCGCGTTGGCCCTCGCCTCGGCCTTGCTCTTCTTGAGCACCTTGACCTGGCCTATCATGCAGTTTTCAAGCACGCTCATGTTGGCAAAGAGGTTGAAGCTCTGGAACACCATGCCCACCTTGGAGCGGTAGGCCGAGGCGTTCACCCTGCCGGAGATGACGCTCTCGCCGTGAAAGAGCACGTCGCCGCTCGTCGGCGTTTCGAGCAGGTTGATGCACCTCAAAAGCGTGCTCTTGCCGGAGCCGGAGGCTCCGATTATGCTCGTCACGTCGCCCTTGGAGACGGTGAAGTCTATGTCGCGGAGCACCTCGTTCTTGCCGAAGCTCTTGGAGAGGTGCCGTACCTCAAGTATCTCGTTCATCAGCGGCCCTCCCTTGAGCTTCCGTTGCTGTTTTGCAGGCTCTGGCGCAGGCGCTCCCGGTACTCGGGGCTGCGCTCGTCAAAGGGCGTGCCGTGGTCGGGGTGGCTGTAGGTGCCGGCGGCCATGGTGAGCTGGTCGGACTGGGCCAGCTCGTAGCTGCTCTTGCCGTCCATGAGCTTCTCCACCCAGCGGAGTATGAAGGAGGCCGTCAGAGTCACGGCGAGGTAGCCTATCATCTCTATCGTCGCGCTCGGGAAGTACATGCTGTTCAGGCCCACGAGCTGGCGGTGGAAGGCGAAGAACTCCATGAAGCCGATGATGAACATGACCGAGGTGTCCTTCACATTTATAATGAAGTTGTTGCCTATCTGCGGCATGATGTTCCGCAGGGCCTGGGGCAGGATGATGCTCGTCATGGTCTGGTAGTGGTTCATGCCTATGGCCTTGGCGCCCTCGGTCTGGCCGGGGTCTATGGAGATGATGCCGCCGCGGACCGATTCGGCCATGTAGGCGCCGGTGTTTATGGAGACGATGAGTATCGCCGCGGCCCACATGCTGTCGAACCTGTACTGGTTGTTGGAGAAATAGGGCAGACCGTAGAAGATGAACACCGCCTGCAGCACCATGGGCGTGCCGCGGAAGACCTCAACATACACGCGCACGATGACCCGGACGAGCTTCAGGAAAAAGCGCTTGAACCAGTTGTCGTTCTTGGTGTACGGTATCGTGTTCAGGATGCCGCAGACGAGGCCGATGAGGCAGCCTATGACGGTCGCCACCAGGGCGAGCAGCAGGGTCTTGCCCAGGTTGACGAGATAGGACTCCCAATAGACCGCGAGCAGGGCCCCTATATCGTTTATGAGTGCGGAAAATCTGTCCATTTGGCGGTGTTCCCTTCCTCAGTTTGAGCCTCAGGCTCAGATCTCGGGCTGCACGGAGATGGCGTAGGCCATGATGGCGTTGAAGTCGTCGGCGTCCATCTGGCTGAGGACGGCGTCGATGGCCTCGCGGAGCGTGGCGTTGTCCTTCTGGACGGAGATGCCGATGTTGACGTTCTCGGCGCGCTCCTCCTCGGAGGCGAACTGGAAGTCGCCGTCCGTGCCGGCGAAGTTCAGGATGACGAGGTTATCGTCCTTCTGCACGGCGGCGGTGGCGGTGGGCACGTCGGTGCAGATGTAGTCCACCTGGCCGGTGGTGAGGCTCATTATCATGCTGGGCGCGGTCTCGGCGGGGGCGATGAGGTCCACGTCCGGGATCTGGGGCAGGCAGGAGTCGTACCAGATGGTGCCGCTCTGCGCGGTGGCGGTGCCGCCGGCGAGCTCGGCTATGCTCGTGGCGGAGGCGTACTCGCTGTCCTTGGTGGTGACGATGACGATGTCGGCGTAGTAGTAGGGGCCGGCCATATCGACCTGGGCCATGCGGTCTGCGGTCATGCTCTGGCCGGCGATGACGGCGTCATAGATGCCGCTCTGCACGCCGGGGACCAGGCTGTCCCACGCGCTGGAGACGACCTCAAGCTCCCAGCCGTAGATGTCGCAGATGATCTTGGAGATCATGACGTCGTAGCCGTTGGCGTAGGAGCCGGACATGTTGGAGATGGCCACGCCGTTGTTGGAGTCGTCTATCTGGGTCCAGTTGTAGGGCGCGTAGGCGCACTCCATGGCGACGGTAAGCACGCCGTCCTCGACGCCCTGGACGGCGGCGGGGTCTATGTCCTCGGGGACGGTGAGGGAGGCGATGACGGCCTCGGCGGCCTCCTTGGGGTCAACTTCAGGGGCTTCGCTTTCGGTGGCGGCGGGCTCGCTGCCGCAGGCGGCAAGGGCGAACACCATGCAGAGCGCGAGGATGAGTGCAAGAATCCTTCTCATTTTGTTTTACCTCTCTTTTTCAATTTCGCCTGGGGTTTTGCCGGGGAATGCTGGGGTTTCGGCGGCCCGGGCAAAGAAAAAGCCCTGAGCCAGGCTGTGTGAAGGCTCAGGGAACAAGGCAAAATGACGGTTTCGCGTTTTCGATAGCTCTCCACAACAGTGACAGTCCGGCGGATGTTCTCCGACGGCCCGGTTACCGCAGGGGCAGACAACCCGGCGGTCCCTCGGCGGCCTCCCCTTTCGCCCCCACGGTGTCTGCCGTGTCTCCGGGAGCTACTCTTGTCAGCCGCGCCTCTATCTTCCATATGAAATTGTGTCCCATTATACCCTCAAAACCGGGTTTGTCAAGGGCCAATGTAAACGGAAGGTAAAAAAACTGTTATAATTTCGGTCTGCCGCTCCCCAGGCGGGGGAAAACGTGTTATCATTCCACTGTGATATAGAACTAATGGGGTGTGTGTGTGGATATATTTGGCGTCATAACCATGTTCGGCGGCCTGGCCATGTTCCTCTTCGGCATGGAGGTCATGGGCGAGGGCCTCAAAAAGAGCTCGGGCGACACGCTGCGCGTCCTGCTGCAGAAGCTGACGCGGAACACCTTTACGGGCCTGCTGACCGGCATGCTGGTCACGGCCATAATCCAGGCCTCCTCGGCCACCATCGTGCTCACCGTCGGCCTGCTGGCCGCGGGCATACTGACGCTCCGTCAGGCCATCAGCATAGTCATGGGCGCGAACATAGGCACGACCATCACGGCCCAGATCATCCGGCTCATGGACATAGAGTCCGGCGGCAACATAGTGCTCGAATTCTTCAAGCCCTCGACCCTCGCGCCCCTGGCGCTCATCATCGGCATCATCCTCGTCATGTTCATCAAAAAGAGCAGCGTCAAAGGCCCGGGCGAGATCTGCGTCGGCTTCGGCATCCTCTTCACCGGCATGATGACGATGACGAACGCCGTCGCGCCTCTCGCGGAGTCGGAGACCTTCGTGAACCTGCTCACGCAGTTTTCCGAGATGCCGGTGCTGGAGATCATCGTCGGCATGGCGGTGACGGTCATCGTCCAGAGCAGCTCCGCCGTCATCGGCATGCTGCAGGCCCTGTCTGTGACGGGGGCGATGACCTTCCAGTTGGTCTATCCCCTCATCATGGGCATCAACATCGGCACCTGCATAGTCACCGCCTTCCTCTGCTCCCTCGGCACTTCGAGGGACGCCAAGCGCACCGGCATAGCGCACATACTCTTCAACGTCATAGGCACCATCCTCTTCATGATAGTCATGGGCATCCTGGAGGCCACCGGCGTCGTCACGGAGCTCATGGCTCAGACCGTGGACAGCGGCGCCATCGCGAACTTCCAGAGCTTCTTCAACATAGCCACGGCCATCGTGCTGCTGCCCTTCGTGAACTTCCTCATGGAGCTCTCCATCCGGATAATCCCCGCGGACGCGGAGGAGGAGACGAAGGCCGCGGAGCTCGCGATGCTCGACGAGAAGCTGCTCGTTTCCCCCGCCCTCGCCATGGCCGAGGCGGCGGGCGCCATCGGCCGCATGGGCGCCCTGGCCTCCGAGAACATGGACGTCTCGCTCAAGCAGCTGCACGCCTACGACCCCGCGGTGACGAGCGCCATAAACTCCCGCGAGGAGCGGATAGACCGCTTTGCGGACCGGGCGGACAACTTCCTCATCCGCCTGTCGCACGACCTGCAGAGCGCGGGCGACGACGCGCGCATGAACCTGCTGATGCAGGCCGTCCCGGACTTCGAGCGCATAGGCGACTACGCCACGAACATAGACGAACTGGCCGAGCGCCTGAACGCGCAGAAGGTGACGCTGTCTGACTACGCGAAGGGCGAGCTGACGGTGATAGGCGAGGCCGTGAGCGAGATAGTGAAGCTGACGGTGGAGGCCTTTACGAACGACGACAACGTCCAGGCCCGGCGTGTGGAGCCGCTGGAGGAGGTCATAGACGACATGGTCCTCCAGCTGCGGGACAACCACACGGAGCGCCTGCGCCGCGGCATCTGCACGGTGAACGGCGGCCTGGTCTTCCTGGAGACGCTGACCTACCTGGAGCGCGCGGCGGACCAGTGTTCGAGCATAGCGCTGCTGATGCTGGCGAGGGAGAACGAGAGCATAAAGAAAAACCACCACGCCTATCTCCAGAGCCTGCACTCCGACGGCGGGGCGGAATACGAAGCCGCCATTGCCGCGCGCAGAAAGCAGTATCTCGACCGCCTGAGCAAAACGCCCCAGTGACCTCCGGGTACCTGGAAAACGACAAAAATGCCGCCCATCGGGCGGCATTTTCATTTCAGCAGGGGCGGCCGCTCAGACAAACGGGCGGTCGATATGCACCTTGGGGTGGGAATTTTTCCACAGGCTGTGGACCAGGGTCTCCAGCGCCGCGCGGCATTCGTCTTCGGTAAGCGCGCTGTCGTTCGGCAGCACGGCGTCGAAGATGACGTTCGTGTGCGTCGGGCCGTCCACTATGCGGAAGTCGTGGATGGTGAGCCGCGGCTCTATCGCCTTCGCCGCCTCGGCCAGCTCGTCGCGCATGTGGGCGGTCTTGGTGCCGTCCGGGCTCACGGGGTCCATATGTATGACCGCCGCGCAGCCCAGCTTCGACTCCAGCTCGTACTCCGCCGTGTCTATGGCGTCGTGCAGGGCGTATATGTCCCCGTCGCCCGGCACCTCGGCGTGGAGCGACACCATCAGCCGCCCCGGGCCGTAGTCGTGGACGATGAGGTCGTGGACGTTCATGACCTCCGGATGCGCCGTCACGATGTCCATGATGCCGCGCACCAGCTGGGGGTCGGGCGGATTGCCCAGCAGGGGGCTGAGCGTCTCCCGCGCGGCCTTGAAGCCGGAAAAGATGATGAAGCAGGCCACCGCCGCGCCGCCCCAGCCGTCGGCGTTCACGTCCGTGAAGCGCGCCAGCAGCATCGAGGCCAGGACCACGCCCGTTGCTATGCAGTCCGAGAGCGAATCCATCGCCGTGGCCGACATGCCGGGGGAGTTCAGCTTCCGGCCTATGCCGCGGTTGTAGGCGAACATGTAGCCCTTGACGCAGATGGAGGCGACGAGCACCAGCATGGGCAGGAGCCCGGCGTCCACCGGTTCGGGGCTCCTGATCTTGTCTATGGACTCCAGCCCCAGCTGCACGCCCACGACGATGATGATGAGCGACACCGCCACGCCGGAGAGGTATTCTATGCGCCCGTGGCCGAAGGGGTGGCCCGGGTCGGGCTTCTTCGCGGCCATGCGGAAGCCCAGCAGCGTGATGACCGAGGAGCCCGCGTCCGACAGGTTGTTGAAGGCGTCCGCCGTCATGGCGATGGAGCCGGACAGCCGCCCGGCCAGGTACTTGCCCAGGAAGAGCAGCACGTTCAGCCCTATCCCCACCAGCGAGCAGAGCATGCCGTAGGCCCGGCGCACCCCTGCGTCCGAGGTGTTCTCCCTGTCCTTTATGAAGAGCCTTGAGAGCAGAGTTATCAAGCACTTACCTCCCATACAAGGCGGAAACGGCCCCGTCCGAGGCCGCTTCCGCATTTTTTATGGCTGAAAAAGCCGGCTTTTTCAATACGCGCCGCGCTCGATGTAGTCGGCGAGCTGCGCGAGCTCCGGCACCTGGATGGACTCGATCTCGCCCGAGTCGCAGGAGGCGGCCCAGCCGGGGTTTATCGGAAGCTTCGCGACCTGGCCGATGCCGAAGCGCTCCGCCGTCTCGTCTATGCGGCTCTGGCCGAAGACGCTGTGGCGGGAGCCGCAGTCGGGGCAGACGAAATAGCTCATGTTCTCCACGAGGCCGAGAACGCGCTTATTCATCATGGCGGCCATGTTCACGGCCTTTTCGACTATCATACCCACGAGCTCCTGGGGGCTCGCCACGACGACGACGCCGTTCACGGGCAGGGACTGGAAGACGGTCAGCGGCACGTCGCCCGTCCCGGGGGGCATATCGACGAACATATAGTCCACGTCGTCCCAGATGACGTCCGTCCAGAACTGCTCCACCGCGCCGGCGATGACGGGGCCGCGCCAGACCACCGGGTCCGTCTCCTTCGGCAGCAGGACGTTCATGCTCATCATCTGCACGCCGCCGCGGCTCGTGACGGGCAGGATGAAGTTCTCGCCCCCGCGCGCGCCCTCGTGCACGCCGAACATCTGCGGGATGGAGGGGCCGGTGATGTCCGCGTCCAGCACCGCGGCCCTGTGGCCCCGGCGCTGCATCTCGCAGGCCAGCAGGCTCGTCACCAGGCTCTTGCCCACGCCGCCCTTGCCGCTCACCACGGCGATGACGCGGCCGACGGCGCTGCCCTCGTGCAGGCTCTTCAGGAAGCTCTGCTGCCTGCTCTCGCAGTTCTCAGCGCAGGAGGCGCAGTCGTGATTGCAGTTTTCGCTCATTATATCTACCTCTTTTGCAAACAATAGTTTCAGTCGGTACCGATATTATATCCCAACTTGGAAATAAGTCAACAGCCGAGCACGGCGGCGGCGAGGGCGGCGCGCACGGCGGGATATATGGCGCCGAAGTCGGCCCAGGGCAGGGGATTTTCGCCCAGGCCGCACTCGATGGTGTAGCCGGGGCGGTCATAGTCGAGGATGAACCAGTCCTTGTAGCCCGCGTGGCCGGAGGCGTAGGGCGTATCCTCCAGCGCGTAGCCGGAGGCATCGGCCATGGCGCGGCCGCAGGCCTCCGCACCGGGCGGCTCAAGGTCGAGATATTTCCAGTAGATGACCTCACCCTGCGTGTGCAGGGCTATGACGAGCTCCGGCGAGATGCGGCGGGTCAGGCGGTAGAGCGCCCGGGCCTCCGGCGCGCAGAGCGGGGCCGCGCCCACGTAGTCCCGCGGGGCCGGACCCGTCCAGCCGGCGGCGAACTTTATCTTCTTCGCCTCCTCCCAGCCCGCGGGGTACTGGAGGTTCAGGTCCACGCCGCGCAGGTTCGCCTTCCAGCCGTCCGGGAAGGGGATGTCGGGGTATTTTTCCGCGATGCGCCGCGCGTTTTCAAAAAGCGGGCCGGAGGCGAGCTCCCCCGTCACGAGCCGCGCCCCGTCCGGGTTCACCAGCGGCGCGAAAAAGACCCGCGTCCCGTCCAGCGCCCCGGGCCAGACCCCGGCCGCGAGCTCCCCGGCAAAGCGCAGCAGCAGCGGGGCCGTTATCCACTCGTTGGCGTGGTGCGCCGCCGTCAAGAGCAGCCTGCGCCTCCCCCGACCCAGCGCAAAGAAGCGCAGCGCCGCGCCCGCGACGCTCCGCCCGTAGGTGCCCGCCGAGCCGTTAGGCCCGGACGAGGCCGTCCGGAGCAGCTCCCGCCCCAGCTCCGAGGGGCTCCAGTCCTGCGAAATTTTCATGGCATGATTTTCCTTTCGCTCAAACTTCCCACGTTGTAATGGTATCTCGCCGAGGTGGGAATGATGCATGAAAAAACCGCCTTTATTTTTGGAGGGCCGGAGCATAATGATAGAGCCGGAAGCGTCGGGGAAAATTGCAAAAATTTCCGCGCGCGGCAGAAAAGAGCGGGGGGAGATAAGAAAGAGATGGAAAAGACGAGAAGGATATGCCCTCGGGCGGCGCTTTGCCTGCTGCTGGCGCTGACGCTGCTGGCGGCGCCGGCGCTGGCCGAGGGCGCGCGGCAGCTGGTGCCGGTGGGGCGCACGGTGGGCATAGAGGCGGCGACGGAAGGGCTGCTGGTGGTCTCGCTCTCCGAGGTGGAGACGGCGGAGGGCAAGCGGAGCCCGGCCGCGGAATGCGGCATACAGCCCGGGGATATCATAGTCCGCCTGGGCGGCTGTGAGGTCGGCACCTCGGCGGAGTTCGCGCAGGCCGCGGCGGGGCTGGACGGCTCGCCTGTGGCGGTGCAGCTCCTGCGCGGGGAGCAGCTCATCCAGTACACGCTGACGCCGGCGCTCTCGGCGGAGGAGAACTGCTGGCGGCTGGGGCTCTGGCTGAGGGACGGCATCGCGGGCATAGGCACCGTGACCTTTTACGACCCTGAGACGGGACTCTTCGGGGCGCTGGGCCACAGCATCAACGACGCTGACACGGGCGTCCTGCTGCCGCTGGGCGAGGGCTATATAACGCCCGCGACGGTGTCGGACGTCCTGCGGGGCGAAAAGGGGCGCGCGGGCGAGCTGCACGGGGCCTTTGACGAGAACTCACGCCTGGGCAGTCTGGAGAGGAACACGCCGGAGGGCATATTCGGCACAGTGACGGGCGGCTTTGAAGGCACGCCCCTGCCTGCGGCGGAGGACGCCGAGATAGAAAACGGCCCGGCGACGATCCTGGCGAACGTGGCGGGCAGCGAGGTGCGGGAGTACGCCGTGGAGATCTCCCGCGCGCAGAGCGGCGGGCGGCTGCTGGTGACGGTGACGGACCCGGCGCTGCTGGAGGCCACGGGCGGGATAGTCCAGGGCATGTCCGGCAGCCCGATAATCCAGAACGGCAAGCTGGTGGGCGCTGTGACGCACGTGCTCATCTCAGACCCGACGCGGGGCTACGGCATCACGATAAGCTCCATGCTCCGCGCGGCCGAAGCGGCCCAGACCATGGCCATCGCCGCATAAGCCCGCCCCCGCCGCCCAACTGGGCGGCGGGGGCTTTCAGGCAGGCGCAAGTCCAGCCATTTAAAAGTTTTTTGCCCCGCTTTTTTACAAAAAAGCGGGCGGGGTCCAGGGGCGGAGCCCTGGCCGCGCGCCGCAGCGCGCGGAACGCCCCTATGCTCACAAAGCGCAGGAGGGGGTCAAAGGGGGAACCCCCGGCGGGGGTTCCCCCTTTGCGGGCGGCCCCCGCCGCCCGCAGCCCCTGCGCGATGCCGCAGCGCCGGCGGGAAACGGACGCCGGGCGGGGGGTGGAACGCCGCCCGTCGGGCGGCGTTTTTGCTGCTTTTCGCGCGAAATCAGCCGAAGAACTTGTTGTGTATCGCCTGCACCGCCTGGTCGGCGTAGCCCTTTTCGATGAGCACCGAGACCTTTATCTCAGAGGTCGAGATCATCTGGATGTTTATCTTCGCGTCGTACAGGGCCTCGAACATCAGGGCCGCGATGCCGGAGGCGCTCATCATGCCCGCGCCTACTATGCTCACCTTGCAGACGTTCGTGTCCACGCTCAGGTGGTCGAAGCCTATCGACTCCTGCAGCTCCGAGAGAGCCTCCGCCGCCGCGTCCGCGTCCTGCAGCGGCACCGTGAAGCTGATGTCGTTCGTCCCCTTCTTGCCGTAGGACTGCAGGATGATATCCACGTTTATCTTGGAGCGCGCCATCGTGTTGAACACGCGGAAGGCTATGCCGGGTTCGTCAGGCACGCCGACGACCGCTATGCGCGCCACGTCGTTATCCTTCGCTATGCCGCTTATCTTCATCTCTTCCATCTTCTTTGCGACCTCCTTAACTTTTGTGCCGGGCTTCCGCACGTAGCTCGAAAGCACCTCTATCACGACGCCGTAGCGCTTCGCCAGCTCCACCGAGCGGTTCATGAGCACCTGCGCGCCCAGGCTCGCGAGTTCGAGCATCTCGTCGTAGGTGATCTCGTCGAGCTTCCTCGCATTCTTCACCTTGCGCGGGTCCGCGGTGTAGACGCCCTCGACGTCCGTGTATATCTGACATTTGTCCGCATGCAGCACGGCGGCTATGGCCACCGCCGTCGTGTCCGAGCCGCCGCGGCCCAGGGTGGTGATGTCGTCGTTGCGGTCTATGCCCTGGAAGCCCGCCACGACCACTATGCGCCGCTTGTCAAGCTCGCGCCTTATCCGCTCCGTCGAGACGCGGACTATGCGCGCGCCGCCGTAGGTCGTGTTCGTCTCCAGGCCGACCTGCCAGCCCGTCAGTGAGACGACAGGCAGGCTCATCGCCTCCAGCGCCATGGACATCAGCGCCACGGACTGCTGCTCCCCCGTCGAGAGCAGGACGTCCATCTCCCGCTTCGAGGGCCGGGGGTTCAGCTCCTTCGCTTTCTCGATGAGGTCGTCCGTCGTGTCGCCCTGGGCCGAGAGCACGACCACGACGTCGTGGCCCTCGGCGTAGTCGTCCGCGATTATCCCGGCCACGCGCCGGACCTTATCCGCGTCGGCGACCGAGCTGCCGCCGAATTTTTTTACTATGAGCATGGGGTATGTCCCTCCAAAAGCTGACTTTGCGGGCCTTCCGCCCAGTCCATTATATGCCCTCAGTCCAGCACGCGGTATCTCGCGCGCACGTCCATGCCGCTCATGCGGGCGGAGAGCTCCTCGCCCGGCATATAGGGCGTGACGAAGGCGTATTCGTCCGGCTCCGCGTTGGGCGCGGGGATGAAGCGCACGCCCTGGAAGGCCGCGCCGATCTGGGAAAGCGGCGCCACGACCCGCACCATCCAGCGGCAGGAGAGCTTCTCCGGCCCTGTGACGTAGCCCGGCTCCGAGGGCCACCAGCCCATGTAGGCGCGGGTGGAGGGGTCTCGCACGCAGTCGATGATGTCGCCCGCGACGGCGCTGGCCGTCGGGTGCGCGCCCGCGCCGGGGCCGAAGAACATCGCTTCGCCCACGGCGTCGCCCTTCACGGAGATGCCGTTTATGACCCCGTCCACGTTCGCCAGGGGGTTCGACTTCGACACCAGGTGCGGCGCCACGAAGGCGGAGACGGAGTTAGGCCCCGTCCGCATCGCCCGGCCCAGGAGCTTTATCTTGTAGCCCAGTATGCGCGCGCACTCGATGTCCGCCGGCGTTATCTTCGTGATGCCCTCCGTCGTGATGGACGAGGGCGGCACGTTCTTGCCGAAGCAGAGGTCCGCCAGGATGCAGATCTTGCGCCCGGCGTCTATGCCCTCGACGTCCGCCGTGGGGTCGGCCTCGGCGTAGCCCTTCTGCTGGGCCTCGCGCAGGGCCTGGGCGAAGCTCTTGCCGCACTGGATCATCTCGGTCAGGATATAGTTCGTCGTGCCGTTCAAAATGCCGCAGACGGAGCTTATCTCGTTGGCGGCGAGGCACTGGCAGATGGGCCGCAGGATGGGGATGCCCCCGCCCACGCTGGCCTCAAAGAGGAAGTTCACGCCCTTTTTCCGCGCCAGGGCCGTCAGCTCCAGGCCCTTTTCCGCCACGAGCTCCTTATTGGACGTGACGACGTTTTTCCCCGCTTCGAGACAGCGCCTGTCGTACTCGTAGGCGAGGGTCGCCCCTCCTATGCACTCGGCCACGACGCCTATCTCCGGGTCGTTCACGATCGTGTCTATGTCGTGGACTATGAGGTGGGCGAAGGGGTGGTCCGGCCTCGCCCTGCGGCAGAGGATGTATTTGAGCTCTATCTCCTGCCCGGCCCTTCTTGCTATGAGCTCCCTGTTTTTCGTCAGCACCTCCGCCGTGCCTCCGCCGACGGTGCCGATGCCGAGTATCGCGACTTTTACCATGTCTTTCTCTCTCCCCCGTGTGAGCCTTCGTTCAGCCCGCCAGCGCGTCGAAGCGGATGACCCCGTCCAGCCCGCGCACGCGGGCTATGAGCTCGTCCACGCCTATGGGCATGTTCTCCGTCGTGGCCGAGATGGTGACGAGCGCCGCGCCGTTTGTCGGTATGCTCTGGTTTATCGTCAGAATATTCGCGCCAGTATCGGCAAAGATAGCAAGGAGCGAGCTCAAAACGCCCTTCCTGTCCCGCAAAAGCGCGTGGAAGGTGACGATGCTGCCGTGCTTCATGTCCCGGAAAGGCACGACAGAGTCCTTGTACTTGTAAAACGCGCTGCGCGAGATGCCCACGCGCTCCACAGCCTCCGCGACGGTCTTGACCTCGCCCGTCTCAAGCAGCTCCTTCACCTGCGTGACCTTCACAAAAACCTCCGGCAGGACGGCGGCCTCGACCAGAAGGTATTTCGGAACGGCCTTTTCTTCCATTTGCTGCGCCTCCCCGACGGCCTGCCCGGTGTAGCTGAAGCGAGGCCGAATGTATTTTACTCATGAACACAGTTATAGCATATCCACGCCTCGCGCACAAGAGGTAATTTCCCGAAAACACCGCTCCCGGCTAGGGGGCTATTCATCGTTTTGACGAAAGGCGGCATAACAAACATGCTGGGTTTCATATTCTGCGTTATCGCCGGGGCGGCGATGAGCGTCCAGGGCGTGTGGAACACGCGCCTGGGCGAGCACATAGGCACGATGGAGGCCAACGCCTTCGTCCAGGCGACGGCGGCGGCGCTGTCGGCGGCGGCGCTGCTGTTTTACCGGACGGGGAGCTTCTCCGCCCTGGGCGGGGCGCCCTGGTACTGCCTGCTGGGCGGGGCGCTGGGCCTCGTCATCACGCTGACGGTCATGCTGGGCATAGGCGCGCTCTCGCCCACGGTGGCGATAAGCGCCATACTCATAAGCCAGCTGCTGGTGGCGGCGCTCATAGACGCCTTCGGCCTTTTCGGCGCGGAGCGGGTCAGCTTCGGCTGGACGAAGTTCCTGGGGCTCGGCCTCATGGCGGCGGGCCTGCTCATTTTTAAAAGATAGGGGCTGTAAACGGCGGGGGCTTTGTGCTAAAATGAAGTGTAATCTATTTTTAGCGGAGAGAGAGCATGTATACACAGATAGAAGGCAACATTTTCAGCATTTACGTCCCCCTGCCGGAGAACCCCCTGCGGAACCTGAACTCCTACCTGGTCAAGGGCGCGCCCGGGGAGCGCAGCCTGCTCATAGACACCGGCTTCCGGCGCGAGGAGTGCCGCGAGGCGCTGCTCACGGGGCTTGAGGAGCTCGGCGTCCGCCTGGAGGAGACGGACATCTGCCTGACGCACCTGCACTCGGACCATTCGGGCCTCGCCGCGGAGCTGGCCGCGCCCGGCGCGAAGATCTACATCAGCCGCGAGGACGGCACGCGCCTGGAGCAGTTCCGCCAGGCCTCGAACACGCACAGGACGGAGGAATACTCCATGCTGGGCTTTTCCGAGGAGGAGATAGGCTTCCTGAAGGACTCGCCCATGCGCAAGTACAACACCGTGAAAAAGGCCGACTTCACCTACGTCGGCGAGGGAGACGCGCTCCAGTACGGCGGGCGGAGCCTGCGCGTTGTCATGACGCCGGGACACACGCCGGGGCACATCTGCCTCTATGACAGGGAGGAGTGCGTCATGTTCCTGGGCGACCACGTCCTCTTCGACATCACGCCCAACATCACCACCTGGCCCGACTTCGAGGACCCCCTGGGCAAGTACGTCCACAGCCTCATGGACATCAGCATCTTCAACGTCCGTCTGCCCCTGCCCGCGCACCGCAGCGTCGGCAGCGTCACGATGTCAGAGCGCATCGGCGCCATCATCGAGCACCACGGCGCGAGGATACGCGAGATGCTGGGCATCCTTGAGCGGGAGCCCGGCCTCACGGCCTATGAGCTCTCCGGCCGCATGACCTGGCGCGTCCGGGGCAAGAGCCCGTCCTGGGCCGACTTCCCCCTTCAGCAGAAGTGGTTCGCCGTCGGAGAGACGGCGGCGCACCTCGAATACCTCACCGTCCGAGGCCGCGCCTGGCGTGAGCTGAGCGGCGGGTTTTGGCGCTATTACATTTAATTAAAAGGAGGCGCGGCATGGGGAAAAAGCTGCTCAAGGTCCTCGGTATCGTCCTGCTCGTCATCGTCGTCGCGGCGGGGGGCTTTGTGGTCTTCCTGACGGCGACGGAGTATAAGCCGGCGGCCGTGGAGTACATAGACGCCCCGACCCTGGGCGAGCCGGAGACGCCCGGCGACAGCGTCAGGATAGTCACTTGGAATGTGGGCTACTGCGGCCTCGGCGCGGAGGAGGACTTCGTCATGGACGGCGGCAGCGGCGACGGCAGGCCCGAGAAGGAGACCTTCTACGCCTACTACGAGGGCGTGCTCTCGGAGCTCGGCGCGCTGGGCGCCGACATCTACCTCCTGCAGGAGGTGGACGCCGACTCCGACCGCAGCTGCAACTTCAACGAGGTGGAGCACTTTTCCGGGGGGCGGAACGCCCGCAGCTCCGCCTACGCGCTCAACTACTCCTGCCCCTTTGTACCCTTCCCCTGGCCGCCTATGGGGAAGGTGACGAGCGGCATACTCACGACCTCGGACTTTGCCGTCGAGGGCGGCACGGCGGAGCGCATCGCCCTGCCCTGCCCCTTCTCCTGGCCCCTGCGCACGGCGAACCTCAAGCGCTGCCTGCTCATAACGCGCTACGCCCTGCCCGGCACCGAGGCCGAGCTCGTCGCCGTGAACCTCCACCTTGAGGCCTATGACGACGGCGAGGGCAAGGCCGCGCAGACGGCCATGCTCTTCGACATCCTGGAGGAGGAGTACGCCAAGGGCAACTACGTCGTCGCCGGCGGGGACTTCAACCAGACCTTCCCCGGCACGCTCGACAGGTGGCCCATAGGCGAGGGCGATGTCTGGGCGCCCTGCGTCCTTGAGGCGGAGAGCCTGCCAGAGGGCTGGAGCTACGTCTTTGACGACAGCTCCCCGACCTGCCGCCTGCTGGACGCGCCCTACGACGCCGAGACGACCCAGCACTACGTGCTCGACGGTTTCATCGTCTCGCCCAACATAGAGGTGCTGAGCGTGGAGACGCAGAGCCTCGGCTTCAGGTATTCCGACCACAACCCCGTGGTCATGGAGATAGGCTTTAAGGAGGGAACATGATGAAGGTACTGCTCATAAACGGCAGCCCGCGCGAGAGGGGCAACACCCGCGCGGCGCTGGACGAGATCGCACGCACGCTGGCGGCCGAGGGCGTGGAGACGGAGCTCATAAGCGTCGGCACGGGGCCGGTCTCGGGCTGCACGGCCTGCGGGGCCTGCGCGAAGACGGGCCGCTGCGTCCTGGAGGGCGGCGTGAACGAGGCGATGGAGGCCCTGGCCGCGGCGGACGGGCTCATCGTCGGCACGCCGGTGCACTACGCCTCGCCCGCGGGCGCGCTGCTGGCCTTCCTGGACAGGATGTTCTACGCAGGCGCGGAGCGCTTTGCGCACAAACCCGCCGCGGCCTTTGCCTGCGCCCGCCGCGCGGGGACGACGGCTTCGCTGGACGTCATAAACAAGTATTTCACCATCAGCCAGATGCCGGTGGTGTCCTCGACCTACTGGAGCCAAATCTACGGCGGCGCTCCCGGCGACGCCTCCCACGACGCCGAGGGCCTCCAGACCGCGCGGAATCTGGCCCGCAACATGGCCTGGCTGCTCAAATGCATCGCCGCCGGCCCCGAGCCCCCGGAGGCGGAGACCGCCGCGCGCACGAACTTTATAAGGTGAGAAAAACGCCGCCCCGCTGATTAAAAGCTTCAGCCCCGCTTCCTTTAAAAAGCGGGGCTAAACTTTTACACTTTGGGCGCAGCCACGACCTGGGCGGGGCGTCACAGGCCCAGCTTCGCCAGGCGCAGGAGCAGGCGGAGCCAGGGACCGCGGATGCCGCCGTTTATCTGCATTCCGCTCAGCGAGGCGTCCGCCGCCGAGGAGTACATCATCCTGTAGGCCGCGCTGCGCCTGTCGCCGCCGTTGGCGCGGGCTATGACCAGGTCCATCGCCGCGCGCAGGGCGCGGGCCGCGGGGCTGAAGGCGCACAGATCGAGCAGCGTGCTCTCCATGGTGCTGCTTTTGCGCCCCGGCGCGCGCGAGGGGCGCAGCATGCCGGTCAGGCGCTCGTAAGCTCCCGTGTCCGGCGCGCCCTGCGGGGAAAGGTACCAGTCCGGAGCCTCCGGAGGCTCCGGCAGCGCTTCGCCCGGCAGCTCCAGCTCCGCCTCCAGCCTCAGGTCCGCGCTGCTCGCGCCCAGCTTCAGGACATAGCGCCCGCCGGGGATGCGCCGGCCCTCGCCGGTCCAGACCGCCAGCGCGGCGGGGTCCAAGTCTATCCGCAGCCGGCGGCTCTCGCCCGGGGCGAGGCGCGCCCGCGCAAAGCCGCAGAGGTTCAGCCGGGGCCGGTAATAGCCGCACTCAGGCGGGCTGAAATAGAGCTGCGCCGTCTCCGTGCCCTCGCGCGGGCCGGTATTGCGCAGCGTGAAGCTCACGCCGCCCGCGTCCGCCTCCATGTCCGAATACTCGAAGCGCGTATAGCCCAGCCCGTGGCCGAAGGCGTAGCGCACCGGCACGCCCGCAGAGGCGTAATAGCGGTAGCCGACGTAGAGGCCCTCGCGGTAGAGGGGGTCGCGCTCGCCGTAATGGCCGGAGATGGGGCAGTCCGCATACCTCACGGGCCAGCTCTCGGCCAGCCTGCCGGCGGGCTCGGCCTCGCCGCCCGCCTCGCCGGGCAGGCCCAGCCAGAGTATGCCCCGCACCAGCCCCTCCCAGGGCAGCTCCACCGGGGCGCCGCAGGCCAGGACCACCACCGTGTTCGGGTTCTCCGCCGCCACCGCCTCTATGAGCCGGACATGGCCCTCGGGCAGGGCCATGTCCGCGCGGTCAAAGCCCTCGGATTCGCACTGGGGCGGCAGGCCGGCGAAGATGACGGCGGTCTTAGCTGTCCGCGCTGCGCGGACAGCCTCGTCTATCAGCGTCCCCGGAGCGCTGCCGTCGCCCAGGCAGCCCTGCACCCAGGCAAGGTCCGGGCAGGCGCCCGCGGCGCTCGTGAGGCGGCGGGGGTTTATGTGGCTTGAGCCCGAGCCCTGATAGCGCGGGTGGGCCGCCATGTCGCCTATGAGCAGCGTCCCCGCCCGCTCGCGTATGGGCAGGATGCCGCCCTCGTTCTTCAGCAGCACGGCGCAGCTCTCGACGGCGCGGCGGGCGAGGGCATGGGCCTCCTCCGCGCCCGGGTCCCGACCCTCGTCCTGCGCGACGGGGGCGTATTTTTCCGCCAGCGCCGCCACGCGCGCGGCGCAGGCCTCCAGCTCCCCGCGCCGGAGCTCGCCCCGCTCCAGGGCGCGCAGGCAGTCGCGCTCCATGTACCGCGAGCCGCCCGGCATCATGAGGTCGCAGCCCGCCTTGAAGCCCTTTATCCGGTCGCTCGTCGCGCCCCAGTCGGTCACGACCGCGCCCTCGAAGCCCCAGTCCCCGCGCAGGATGTCCGTGAGCAGCTCCCGGCTGTCGGAGCAGTGCTCCCCGTTCACGGCGTTGTAGGCGCACATGACCGCCGCGGGCCGCCCCTCGCGCACGGCCAGCTCGAAGCCGCGCAGGTAGAGCTCCCGGAGCGTCCGCGAGTCGAGGACGCTGTTGGAGGAAAAGCGCTTGTACTCCTGGTTGTTGCAGGCAAAGTGCTTCAGGCAGGCGCCGACGCCCTCGGACTGCACGCCGCGGATGAAGGCGGCGGCGAGGCGGCCCGTCAGCAGCGGGTCCTCGGAGAAATATTCAAAGTTCCGCCCGCAGAGCGGCCCGCGCTTGAGGTTCGCCCCCGGGCCGAGCAGCAGGCCCACGCCCTCGGCGCGCGCCTCGCGGCCCAGGGCCGCGCCTATGTCGAAGAGCAGCGCCTCATCCCAGCCGCAGGCGGTGAGCGCGGCGGTGGGGAAGCAGGTCGCGCGCTTCGAGGCGTTCATGCCCAGCATGTCGCCCGCGCGCTCCTGACGGCGCAGGCCGTGCGGACCGTCGGCCATCCTCAGCGCATGCAGGCCGAGGCCCGGCACGGCCCGCGTGTGCCAGCAGTCCGCCCCCTCGCACAGCCGCAGAAGCTCAAGGGAGCTCAGTTCGGTCAGTTCCATGTGCAGCCTCCTCAATATAGTCCGGGACCCCATCCGGCCGGATGGGGTCCGTTCAGTCATAAAGGGTCATTCCTGCTTGTTCTTGAAAAACTCCTCGAAATAGTCCCGCCGGGCCTTTTCCTGGGCCAGGCGCTTGGCCTCGTCCGGCTGCTGCGCGGGCGGGGCGGGCTGCTGGGGACGGGGCTGCGCGGCGGTGCGGACAGGCTCCCCGGTACGCTCCGGCGCCGCGGGGCGCGACTGGCGCGCGACGGCGCTGCGCGCCTCCTCGGCCACGCGCTCCATGCGCCGCTGCCGCTCCAGCTTCGCGCGCCGGACCTCGCGCATGTGCCGCCGGTGCAGCACCCGGTAGCGGATGACCAGGGCTATGTAGCAGATGAGCGCCAGCACCAAGGCGATGATGACGACCTTCACCCAGGTCATTCCCAGGACCCCGGCTATCTGGTTTTTCATATACTGCGCCTTCGAGAGCTCCACGCTGCTGCCCGCGACGAGCTGTACCGTGCCGTAGACCTCGCCGCCGAGGCTCAGCGTCACCTCGCCCAGGACCGTGCCGGCGGCGATGGGGGCCTCCAGCGTCTCGCCGTCGCGCTCGCTGTAGATGACGATGTCGCGTTCGAGGCTGCCGACGTCGAAGTCGTTGGCGACAACGGCGGTCAGCACGTTGTTGGGCCGGAGGGTGGCCATGCCGTCGTCCGCCGCCATGGCGACGGGGACCTCGGTTATGAGCTCAGAGGAGCTGAGGATCTCGCGGCTGCTGAAATTCTCGAAGCCCCAGCCGTAGAGGGTGCGGCTGTCGATGAAGTTCTGGTAGTCGTAGCCGCCGGAGCTGTTCTGCGGTGCCTCGCCGCCCAGGACGACGGCGATGAGGCTGACCCCGTCCTTCTCGGCGGAGGAGGCGAGGCAGTAGCCTGCGGCGGTGGTGTGGCCGGTCTTGCCGGTCTTGGCGTACTCGTAGTAGTAACCGGGGTAGACCGTGGCGTTCTGGTTTATGAGGGAGTTGGTGTTGGACAGCTGCCGCTCCCCGGAGACGTTCGTGGCCGCGACGGTGTAGCCGACGCTGCCGCTTATCTCGGCGAAAAGCTCGTGCGAGATGGCCTCGCGGTAGATGACGGCCATGTCGCGGGCGGTGGTGTAGTGGTCGTCGTCAGGCAGGCCGTGGGTGTTGGCAAAGTGCGTGCCGGAGCAGCCAAGCTCGGCGGCCAGGGCGTTCATCTGCTCCACAAAAGCCTCGACCGAGCCGCTTACGTACTCGGCGATGACATTGCAGGCCTCGTTCGCGGAGGCGAGCAGCGCGCAGTAGAGCAGGTCCTGGAGCGGCATCGTCTCCCCGGGGACTATGCCGGCGGTGCTGCCGTCGTCCACCATGCCCTCAAGGCAGCGCTCGCTGGCCGTGACGCTGTCGGTGAGGGAGAATTCGCCGCGCTCTATGGCCTCGACGGCGACGAGAACGGTCATGACCTTCGTCAGCGAGGCGGGGTAGGCCTGGGAATCCGCGTCCTTTTCATAAAAGACGCGGCCGGAGGCGGCGTCCATCAGCACGGCGCGGGGAGAGTTTATCTCCGGCTGCTCCAGCGCGAGCGCGGGCAGACCCAGCGCCGATACCAGAAGGGTCAAAATCAAAATTATGGGCAGCAACTTGATTTTTTTCATATCAATCTCCGCAATAATATGTTATCATTGTGCAGGGGTACGGCTCTGTATACACAGAAGATTATACAGTCCGTTCCAGTGAAAAGCAACATCAAAAAATGCATGGAGGGGCGTGGACGTGAGACGCATCGGGCGCGCAGGCGCCGCGGCAGCGGCGGCCGCGCTGGCATTTGCCCTGGCCGCGGCTCTCCCGGGGCCGGAGGCGGAGGGCGCGGTGGAGCTCTCCCGGGGTGAGGGGACTGCGCCCGCCGGGGCGGTGGAGCTCAACTCCGCCGCGCAGCAGGAGCTGGACCTCCTGCCCGGCATCGGCCCGGCGAAGGCCGCCGCCATCCTTGAATACCGCGAGCAGCACGGCCCCTTCCTGGAGCCGGACGGGCTGCTGGAAGTCCCCGGCATAGGCGAGACCCTGTTCGGGGACATAGCGGACTACATCTGCGTGGACGCTCAGGAGGAAGACCCATGAAAATACTCGTCGTGGACGACGAAAAGCTGCTCGTCAAGGGCATCAAATTCAACCTCGAAAACGAGGGCTACGCCGTGGACGCCTGCTATGACGGGCAGACCGCCGTGCAGATGGCCTCCGCCGGGGACTACGGCCTCATCATACTCGACCTCATGATGCCGGGCCTCGACGGGCTGGAGGCCTGCCAGCAGATCCGCGCCTTCTCCACCGTGCCCATCATCATGCTCACCGCCCGCAGCGAGGATGCGGACAAGCTCCTGGGCTTCGAGTCCGGCGCGGACGACTATGTGACGAAGCCCTTCAACATCCTGGAGCTCAAGGCCCGCATCCGCGCGCTGCTGCGCCGGGCCTCCATGCCCGCCGCCGGCCCCTCCGCCGCCGTCATCGAGCGCGGCGGCCTCGAGATCGACACCGACCGCCGCGCCGCACGCAAGAACGGCCGCGCCGTCGAGCTCACCGCGCGCGAATTCGACCTCGTCGAGCTCTTCATAAAAAACCCCGGCCGCGTCTACAGCAGGGACAGTCTCCTGGACCTCGTCTGGGGCTACGACTACCAGGGCGACGCCCGCACCGTTGACGTCCACATCCGCCGCCTGCGCGAGAAGCTTGAGGACGACCCCGCCTCGCCCCGCCTCATCATCACGAAATGGGGCGTGGGCTATTACTTCGCGGAGTAGGCCGGGATGAAGAGGGACGGCACAAAGAGAAGAGGCATCACAGAGCGCGTGCAGTTCAAGTTCGTGCTCAGCTTCTGCGCGCTTCTGGCCGGGCTCATAATCCTGCTCAACAGCTACCCCATCGCCGCCTCGCGAGACCTTGTCGCCTCGGAGAAGGAGAGCTCCCTGCTCGGCCAGGCGGCGGTCATCTCCTCCTCGCTCTCGGCGCTCAGCCCTCTGGAGCCGGACTCCGTCGGCCAGGTCATGGACCTGCTGGAGCTGGCCTCCTCCAGCCGCGTCCTCGTCACGGACGAGAGCGGCTTCGTCCTCTACGACACGGGCAGCCCCTCCGCAAAGGGCCGGCTGGCCATGCTCGCGGAGGTGGCCCTGGCGCTGGAGGGCCGGCAGGTGTTCCACTCCGTCTTTTCCGGCGGGGCCTTCGTCTCCACGGCGGCCATGCCGGTGCGCGCCGGGGGCGTCACGCTCGGCGCGGTCTGCGTCCGGGAGTACGACGAGGCCCAGGCGGAGCTCATCCTCTCCTTCCAGAACCGTCTCGTGACCATCTCCGTCGCGGCGAGCTTCGCCGCACTGGCGCTGACGGTCATCTTCTCCAGAGCGCTGACCCGGCGCATAACCCGCCTTGCCGAGGCCATCCGCGTCGTCCGCGGCGGGGACTACGCCCACCGCCTCAAGCCGGAGGGCAACGACGAGCTCACCGAGCTCTGCGAGGAGTTCAACAACATGACCCAGACCCTGGAGACGACCGAACAGCAGCGCCGCCGCTTCGTCTCCGACGCCTCCCACGAGCTCAAGACGCCCCTGGCCGCCATCCGTCTGCTGGCAGACAGCATCGAGCAGAACGAGGGCATGGACGAGGCCACGATGCGCGAGTTCGTCTCCGACATCGGCACGGAGGCCGACAGGCTCCAGCGCACGACGGAGAAGCTGCTGGACCTCTCCCGCCGGGACGACGGCGCGACGAGCCCGCGCGTGCCGGTGGACCTGGCGGAGGTGGCGCGCTCGACCCTGCGCCTGCTCTCACCCCTGGCCGCAAAGCTGGGCGTCAGCCTGCGCTGCGAGCCCGAGGCCGGCTGCATCATCTCCGCCCCGGAGGACGATGTCTACCAGATCATTTTCAACCTCGCGGAGAACGCGGTCAAATATAACGTCGAGGGCGGCAGCGTGGACATCTCCGTCCGCCGCGAGGGTGGGCGCGTGCTGCTCATAGTCGAGGACAGGGGCATAGGCATACCGGAGGCGGATCTGCCGAACATCTTCTCCCGCTTCTACCGCGTGGACAAGGCGCGCTCCCGCGAGAAGGGCGGCAGCGGCCTTGGGCTCTCCATAGTCCACGACGCCGTCTCCGCCCTGGGCGGGAGCATAGAGGTCGAGGCCCGGGAGGGCGGAGGGACGCGCTTTACCGTCTCCTTCCCGGAGCCCGGAGAGGGGGAGGGCGCATGAAAAAACGCATAGCCGCCGCGCTCTGCCTGGCGCTGGCGCTCTGCCTTCTCGCCTCCTGCGGGAAGGGACAGCTCCGGGTGGAGGTCTGGCGGCGCACGGCGGATCCGGAGCGCGCGCTCAGCGAGGGCGTCATCCAGCCTGAGACGCGTACGGTCCAGCTCCAGGCCGGCAGCGTAAACGGCGCCGTCTCCGCCTTCAACGCGGAGCCGGAGGACCCCACCCTGCGCCGCGCCGCCCCCGGCGATGCAAAGATCGTCGGCTGGCAGCTCGAAGGCACCGAGCTGCGCCTCGAGGTCTCCCCGGAGTGGGCGGAGCTCGAGGGCTTTGAGCGCAGCCTTGCGGACTGCTGCGCCGTGCTTACCTTCTGCGCCCTCGACGGCGTGGACAGCGTGACCATCTACTCTCTCGGCCAGAGGCTCGCGGGGCCGCTGGACGAGAGCGGCATATTCCTGGGCGAATGAAATAACACATTGGAGGCAGACTGAAAATGGCAAACACCGAAAGAGTCAAAGAAGCCGTGGCCCGCGCGGGCCTGGACGCCGTCCTGCTCATGGACGACAGGGACATCTACTACGCCACGGGCTTTCTGCCCACGGACAGCGCGGCGCTGGTCGGCGCGGAGGGGGCCTGGCTCGTCACGGACTCGCGCTATATAGAGGCAGCGCAGAAGCAGGCGGCCCCGGGCGTGGAGGTCCTGCTGACGACGCGGGAGCGCCCGCTCGGCGCCATCCTGCGCGAGCTGGCCGACCGCCTGGGCATAGAGAAGCTCGGCGCCGAGGAGGAGAAGCTCAGCCACGCGCTCTACCTGCGCATGGAGCGCACCCTGGGCCGCGAGCTGCTGCCCGCTCAGGAGCTGCTGGTCTCCCTGCGCTCCTGCAAGACCGAGGAGGAGCTCCGGAGCCTCGTCGCCGCGCAGAGGATAGCGGAAAAGGCCCTGGAGGAGGTCCTGCCTCTCCTGAAGCCCGGCGCGGTGGAGCGGGAGATCGCCGCCGAGATAACCTACCGGATGCGCCTGCACGGCGCGGAGGGCAACTCCTTCGACCCCATCGTCGTCACCGGCGCGAAGAGCAGCATGCCCCACGGCGTCCCGGGGGACGAGCGCATCGCGGCGGGCGACTTCGTCACCATGGACTTCGGCTGCGTGAAGGACGGCTACTGCTCCGACATGACCCGCACCGTCGCCGTCGGAAGCGCCACGGATGAGATGAAAAACGTCTACGCCACGGTCCTGGCCGCGCAGGAGGCGGGCATAGCCGCGGCGCGCCCCGGCGTCACGGGCGCGCAGATACACGGCGCGGCGGCGAAGGTCATCTCCGACGCGGGCTACGGGGCGTATTTCGGCCATGGCTTCGGCCACGGCGTCGGCCTCGACATACACGAGCAGCCCAACGCCTCCCCGGCCAACGAAAAGCCCATACCCGAGGGCGCCGTCATCTCCGCCGAGCCCGGCATCTACCTGCCCGGCAAATTCGGCGTCAGGATAGAGGACGTGCTCTACCTCAGCGGCGAGGGCTGCGTCGATATCACGAAGGCGCCCAAGGATTTGCTGATTCTGTAAACGAAGGGCTTGCCAAAATAAGATATGTAGTGTAAAATGTCTTGGTTATATAAACTTTAAGCCACAGGAGGACAGGATATATGATAACAGCAGGCGATTTCAGGAACGGCGTCACCTTCGAGATGGACGGGCAGGTCATGACCGTCGTGAGCTTCCAGCACGTGAAGCCCGGCAAGGGCGCGGCCTTCGTCCGCACCAAGATGAAGAACGTCATGACCGGCGCCGTCACCGAGACCTCGTTCAACCCCACCGCGAAGTTCGAGGAGGCCACCGTCGAGCGCAAGAGCATGGAGTACAGCTACGCCGACGGCAACCTCTACTACTTCATGGACCCCGAGAGCTATGAGCTCATCCCCATCGACGGCTCCCTGATGGGCGACAGCTTCAAGTTCGTGAAGGAGAACATGGTCTGCGTGGTCATGAGCTACAAGGGCAGCGTGTTCGCCGTCGAGCCGCCCAACTTCGTCGAGCTGGAAGTCACCCAGACCGACCCCGGCTTCGCCGGCAACACCGCGACGAACGCGACGAAGCCCGCCACCCTTGAGACCGGCGCCGAGGTGAAGGTGCCGCTCTTCATCAACGAGGGCGACAAGATAAAGATAGACACCCGCAGCGGCGAGTATCTTGAGCGCGCGAAGGGCTGAGCGCGACAACATTCCCCGGAAGGAGGAGCTTGCACATGACAACATCCGAAAAGGTAGCCTACCTGAAGGGCCTGGCCGAGGGCCTGGGCGTGGACAAGGAGACGAAGGAAGGCCGCATCCTGGACGCCATCCTGGACATCCTTGAGGACGTGGCGCACGACATTGAGGACCTGGAGGAGAACGCCTGGGAGCTTGGCGAGGCGATAGACCAGGTGAGCGACGACCTGTCCGACATCGAGGACATAGTCTACGACCTCGACGAGGACGAGGACGATGACGAGGATGAGGACGAGTGCTGCGGCTGCTGCTGCGAGGATGAGGACGAGGACGAGGAGCCCGTCTTCTACGAGGTCACCTGCCCCGCCTGTGAGAACACGATAACGATAGACGAGGACGTCCTGAATCTCGGCTCCATAGAGTGCCCGAACTGCGGCGAGACGCTGGAGTTCGAGGGCATAGAGGAGGACGAGGACGAAGGCGAGGACAAGGACTGAGCCGATAAATACAAAAACCGCCGCCCACACGGGGCGGTGGTTTTTTTGCTGCGTTTTTATAAAAGACGGAGCAACTATGTTTTGCGCTTTGGCGCAGAGGGAGCGGGATGCGTTATTCGGGCATCGCGCCGGCCATCAGATTGTCGTACATCTCCTGCGTCAGCTCGCACTGATAAAAGAGCTCGTAATACTCCGTCACCTCGGCCTGGAGGTCATACTCGCAGTAGTCCGGATACAGCAGCGCGCCCAGCCAGAGCATGCCCAGATAGCGCTGGACGGAGGGAGGGCTCGACAGCCAGCCGTAGGGGCCGTAGGGGGTCTTGTAGTAGTTCCCGCTGCTGATGGCGTCCAGCTGCTGCCAGGCGGCGTTCTCACCGACCGTGTCGTAAATCGTGTCCGGCGCGAAGATGATAACGTCGGGATTCCAGACCAGCAGCTGCTCCATGTCCACCTCGTTGCCCAGGCCCGAGGACACGACCTCCGGCAGGTCCGCAAGGTTGTTTGTCATCAGGTTCACCGTCTCGGCGTGGTAGCTGCCCTTGGCGATGACGTTCAGGCCCTTGTCGCCCAGGCAGTAGAGCACGCTCTTGCGCGCGCCGTCTGCGTCCACCTTCTCCATCATCGCGGTCATCATAGCATACGTGTCCTCGCACCAGGACGCGAGCTCCTCGGCCTTCTCGGTCTGGCCCGTCAGCTCGCCCAGCATGCGGTAGGCCTCGGGCGCGCCCACGACGGAGGCGTCGATGTGTACGAAGGGGATGCCGGTCTGCTCGGTCAGGCTGTCCATGTCCTCGGCTATGCCGTCCTTCGTGTCGCCCACGTCGATGACGACGTCGGGGTCAGCGGCCAGCAGGGCCTCGAGGTCCATCTCGCCCTTGCCGCCGTAGAGCTGGCCCAGCTCCGGCAGGGTGGAGATGTACTCGGGCAGGTAGAGCGCTATGTCCTCGGCTATGTAGTTCGACACGCCGACCATCAGGTCGCCCACCAGCGGTATGGCGTAGACCTGTGTCAGCGGACCGGAGATGGCGACCTTCGTCACCTCGCAGGGCACCGTCACCGTCCTGCCCGTGGAGTCCGTGAACTCGCGGGTCTCGGGCGTCTGGCTCTCCTCCGCGGCGGGCTCGGTGGCTGCGGGGCTCTCCTCCGCGGGCGGTTCGCTCGCCGCGGGCGCGGCCTGGCCGCAGCCGGACAGCAGCCCGGCCAGGAGGCACAGGACCAGCAGCAGTGCAAAGATTTTTCTCTTCATTTGGGCTTCCTCCCGATTTATAAATGACGCTGTGAAACGCAGATTCATTGCCCCCGGGCGACGGAGGCCGGGGTGCAGACCCGCACCCTGTCCCCGAACAGGCTCGACACCTCGACCTCGACGCCGTAGAGCTCGCGCATGAGCTCCGGCGTGAGCACCTCCTTCGGCCCGCCCTCGGTGAGCACCCGGCCGCCGCGCAGGGCGAGGATGCGGTCCGAGAACATGTAGCTGTGCTCCGGGTTGTGCGTGGTCTGGATGACTGTGTAGCCCTCCCGGGCGAGCTCGCGCGCGCAGTTGAGCACGAGGAGCTGGTTGCCGAAGTCGAGGCTCGCCGTCGGCTCGTCCAGCATGAGGACGGGCGCGCGCTGGACGAGGGCGCGGGCGATGAGGGCCAGCTGCCTCTCGCCGCCGGAGATGCGGTGGAAGCAGCGCTCCGCGAGGTGGGGTATGCCTATCTTCTCCAGGGCCTCGTCCACCCTCCTGACATCCTCCTTCTTCGGCGTGGCGAAGGTGCCGAGCCCGCTCGTCGTGCCCATGAGCACGATGTCGCGCACGCTGTAGTTGAAGGCCGGGTGCGAGCTCTGGGGGATGTAGGCGATGAGCCGAGCGGCCTCGCGGATGCTCAGGGATTTGGCGTCCCGCCCCTCGACGGTGACGCTGCCCGTGTAGTCCCGCAGCAGGCCCAGGACGCAGCGGAAGAGCGTGCTCTTGCCCACGCCGTTGGGGCCGAGGATGGAGAGATACTCCCCCGCAGCGACGCTGAAGCTCACGTCGTGCAGCACCTCGTGCTCGCCGTAGGAGAAGCTGAGGTTTTTCACTTCTATGCTCACAGCCGCTCACTCCTTCCCGTAATGAGCCAGAGGAAGAAGGGCGCGCCGACGAAGGCCGTGAGTATGCCTATCGGTATGCCCGCGGTCGAGACGTTCCTCGACACGTTGTCCACGATGAGCAGGAAGGTGCCGCCGCCGAGCATGCAGCAGGGCATGAGCCAGCGGTAGTCAGAGCCGCAGATGCGCCGGACCATATGCGGGATGACGAGGCCGACCCAGCCTATCATGCCGGAGACGGACACCGAGGCCGCGGTCACGAGGGTCGCCGCGACGATGACCCAGATGCGGAGCCTGCCAGCGTCCACGCCCATCGCCCGGGCCTCGTCGTCGCCCATGGCGAGGACGTTCAGCCTCCAGCGCAGGAAGAACAGCGGCGCGAGGCCTATGAGCATCGGCCAGATGACGAAGCCGAGGTCCTTCCACTCCATACCCGAGAGGCTGCCCATGAGCCAGTAGGTTATCTCCGGCAGCTTGTTCGTCGGGTCGGCGGCGAGCTTTATGAAGGAGGTTCCGGCCTGGAAGAGCGAACTTACCATGATGCCCGCGAGCACGAGGCCCAGCACCCTCTCGCCCTTGGCGTGCCGGCTCACCCAGAAGACGAGCACGACGGTGAGGAGGCTCATGCCGAAGGCGGCGAAGGTCACGTACATGCTTGAGAGCCCGACATATATGGCCAGCGCCGCGCCGAAGCCGGCGCCCGCGGAGGCGCCCAGCACGTCCGGGGCGGCCATCGGGTTCTGGAACACGCCCTGGTAGGCCGCGCCCGCGGCCGAGAGGCAGGCGCCGACGAGGACGCTCATGAGCACCCTCGGCAGGCGCACGTTCCAGACCGCCGCCTCCATACTCCCGTCCCAGAAAGGCTCGATGCCGGAGCCGAAGAGGGAGAGGAACTTGTTCCAGAGTATGCCGCAGAGCTCTTTGAAGGGCACGGGGTAGCGCCCGAAGAGGAAGGAGAGCAGCGTGCAGGCGATGAGCACGACGCCCAACAGCAGCACGGTCTCCGGCCCGGTAAGGAGCCTGTCTTTTCGCTTCATGCTCAGATATCCCTCCCCAGCAGGAAGGTGCGCCCGTAGGGGTAGGGCGGGCCTTCGAGACATTCCGCCGCGTGCCGGCGCGCGCCGGCCCTGTCCGTCACGACCATGCCCGCGAGCCGGTCAATGCCGAGCTCCAGCAGCGCGGGGCAGAGCGGAACGGTCGGCCCGGTGAGCACGACGTATGCGCCGCGGCACAGCTCCAGCAGGCGGGGCAGGGTCTTGTTCACGAGGGAGCTGCCCGTTATGAGTACGATATCGCAGTCGGGCAGGATAAATTCGCAGGCCGAGTCCGGGTAGTCGCCGGGCTGCGGGTGCTTTTCGAGGATGCGGACGCTCGCCGCGGCGTCGAGCGTGCCGGGCGGCATACGCAGGTGGCCGATGAGCCCGACCTTCTTTCCCGCGACGTCCAGGCCGCGCAGGCAGTAGTTATCGTAGGGCTCGGCGCAGCCGAGCTCGGCCATGTGGGCCTCAGTGTTATAGAAGGCGTTCATCACGGCGATGCCGAGGCCGGCCTCGGTGAAGTTCCAGCTCTTGGCCGCCTCGGCGGCGACTTTGATGCGCATACCCTCGATACCGTGGGGGAAGCGGGGGGCGATACTGCTCCCCTCTGTGCTCATGGCGCAGCCGGCGCCGCCGAGGTCGGTCTCGGCGAGCGTCCAGCGCCTGCCTGGGACGGTGCGCGTGACGCAGCCGCTTCTGGGCAGTCCCGCCAGCAGCGCGTCGTAAAGCTCCCACATGCCGGTCACCTCTCTGCTTTGTTATGTTGGTTGGAACTCGCGTTTGCCCCACTGTAGGGGCGGGGTTCCAGCGCCGCCCGGGGGTGGGGTTTGGCTGGGCGGAACTCGCCGTATTGCTGTTGGTTGTCTTTACCTTGTGCTGCTGTTTCCACCCCATTTCTTTGGTCTTGCCCAAAGAAACGGGGTGGAGCCCCAAAGAAA
>OHAV01000145.1_pt1 | contig 36648 bp, 31 predicted proteins | sample 1577271 | NCBI WGS metagenome assembly OHAV01 (sample SAMEA3879537, study PRJEB24766) | human gut metagenome | biome: human-associated habitat; feature: feces | place: USA | collected 1985/1987 | reverse complement strand
TGCCGCCGCTCCTGTCCAGGCACCGGGAAGTGTCCGCTTCATAAAAACCGCTGTGGGGATTGTCGGACAGCATGGCGTGGCTCTGCTTGGAGCAGATGCCGTACACCCTGACCGCCAGTTCATTGCACCGGGCCTCGCCTACATCGTAGGTGTTCAGTGTATTCGCTACATCGGCGGCTCTCCACTGCTGCCCCTCATCGGGAGAATGGGGGCGGGTGCCCTTCACGAACGGCACGAATACCGTCTGGTCGTTGTTGCAGCCGAGGGTGGCGGACTTGTTCTCCTGGATCAGCGCGCCTTTACCGCCGCCATCGCAGCCGGAGCGGATCTTCAGCGTCTTGGGTGTCTCCACCACAAAGGGCTGGTTGTTGCCGCCCGTGCCGTAGGTAGACATTACTGTAGGCGCTGTCTCCAGTGGACCGGTGTATCTGGTATCCTGGCTATGGTTCTCATAGACCGCCGCCGGCACCGTCCCGGCACGGAGGGTGGGAGAAGTTTCTTCCTCATACCCAATGCCCCTTGCCTGTGCGGAATGCTCGGTACAAAAACCGGCTGCCCCCATCACGCAGGGAGGGTGTCCGTGGTTTTCCGCCCGGAGCGTTGCTGCGACATCCTCCGTCACATCCATACGGCTGCCGCCCTGGTCGTTTAAGCAGACGCAGCCTGACGCTCCAGCGCCTTCCTCAAAAGTTCCGGCAGTTCCTTGCCACGGGCGGAAGCCCTGCGGAGTATACCCAGACACGCCTTCGGACTCAAATAGTATTTTTCCGGCGCCCCCGCCTGCAAAATCTGCGACAAGGTAGATACGTTTTCTGCGTTGGGGGACTCCCCAGTACTGCGCATCAAATACCCGCCATGCGAGACTGAAATCGTCTGCCACGATCTCCCCGGCGGCTGGCCACCTCTCAGGTCGAGCAGTATGAATTTCGTATCCTTTGACCGAGCAGATCTCTTCGAGGACGGACTGGAAGTCCGCGCCCTTGTTGGAGCTGAACGCGCCGGGGACGTTTTCCCAGACGATATACCTTGGATGTTTTCCATCGGTCGCACACCTCATTTCTTTTACGATTCGGACGGCTTCGTAGAACAGGCTGGAGCGGGAGCCGTCCAGACCTTCCCGCCGGCCGGCGATGCTCATATCCTGGCAGGGCGAGCCGAAGGTGATGATGTCCACCGGCTCTACATCTGCGCCGTCCATTTTGGATACATCGCCGTAATGCTTCATAAAGGGCAGCCGCTTTGTGGTCACCCGGATGGGGAATGGTTCGATCTCCGAAGCCCACACAGGGGTAATGCCGGAGAGCAATCCGCCCAGAGGGAATCCGCCAGAGCCGTCAAACAGGCTGCCCAGCGTCAGTTTATTCTGTTCCATCCGTGACCTCCTCGTAGCTGTATGTCCTGCCATTACGGAGGACGCTCACGCCATCCGCAGAACCGGCCTGCTCAATATATCGGTTTACAATCACATCGCAGAACTTCTCGTCCAACTCGATGATGCGGCAGATGCGGTCAGTCTGCTCACAGGCAATGAGCGTAGAACCGGAACCGCCGAATGGGTCAAGCACCACCGAGTTTGCCATAGAACTGTTCTGGATAGGATAAGCCAGCAGAGGGATTGGCTTCATGGTGGGATGGTCGCCGTTCTTCTTGGGTTTATCAAACTCCCAGATGGTGGTTTCCTTCCTGCCGGTGTACCACTGATGCTTGCCGTTTTTCTTCCAGCCGTACAGCACCGGCTCATGCTGCCACTGGTACGGAGAGCGTCCCAGCACAAGGGATTGCTTCTTCCAGATGCAGCAGCCGGATAAATAAAATCCCGCATCGGCAAACGCCCTGCGGAAGTTTAGCCCCTCGGTATCGGCGTGGAACACATAGATGGATGCGTCCGCCGCCATAACCGATTCCATATTCTGAAAAGCGGCAAGGAGGAATTCATAGAATTTCTCGCCTGCCATGTTGTCGTTCTTGATTTTGCCAGCCGAGCCTTCGTAGTTGACGTTGTACGGCGGGTCGGTAATCACCAGGTTTGCCTTAACGCCATCCATGAGTGCGGTGTATGTCTCTGCCTTTGTAGAGTCCCCGCATACCAGACGGTGCCTGCCAAGCGTCCATACGTCGCCCAACCGGGAGAAGGCAGGCTTTTGCAGCTCCGCGTCCACATCGAAGTCATCCTCTTTGGCTTCCATGCCGTCATCGAACAGAGCTGCCAGTTCCTTTTCATCAAAGCCGGTGAGCAGAGGGTCAAAGTCCATGCCCTGCAAAGACTCAATCTCCACCCGCAGAAGTTCCTCATCCCATCCGGCGTCCATCGCCATGCGGTTGTCCGCAATGATATAGGCTTTCTTCTGCGCTTCGGTAAGATGGTCGGCAAACACACAGGGAATCTCTCGGATGCCTTCTTCCTTTGCCGCAAGGATTCTGCCGTGGCCGGCGATCACATTGAACTCCCGGTCGATGATGACGGGATTGATAAAGCCGAACTCCCGGAGGGACGAGCGGAGCTTGGTAATCTGCTCCGGGGAGTGGGTGCGGGCATTGTTCACATAGGGTACCAGCTTGGCGATAGGGACAAGCTGCATCTCGGTTGTCGTTTTCATCGCACCAGCCCCCATTCCGCAAATTTTTCAAAGCCGCCGAGGGACCGGATGTATCTCCGGGCAGTCTCCACGATTTCTCTATAGGGGATGCCGTCCACCGTATCTTCCCCGATGGCGCAGCACAGTTCCACGGGCTTTCCCGTTTCCTGCGCCTTCAGCCATGCGTAGATGTTCACACTCACATCCGCTTTGGAGAGGTCTTTGCCGTGAAGGCCGCCGCCCGTCACCGAATCGGCCATGTCGCTGCCCAGCTTGCGGTTGGTCGCCCCAGAGTCTACATCCGTGCCGCCTGTCCAGTCGCCCAAGGGATTGACCTCGGCGCCCGGATACCGTTTCCGCAGCTCTGCGGCAGGGGCATTGCTCTGGCAGAGGATGAGCCTTGCTTCGTCAATGATGTACTTCCCATCCGAGGGATAAGTGTGATATACACTTTTGGCGATCTCACAGAGTGCTTTCTGCTCCTCCGTGACCGGAACCCCTTTGAAGATGCCGTTGTCCCCGCAGCGGATTCCTTCCGCCTGGTTATTGGCAAGACATCCGTCCTGCGGCATTTCCAGATAGTCCGTGTGCAGATTTCCTGCGATGCGATGGACAATGGATTCCACTTCATCCTGTGGAATGCTCACTGATGTTTCCGCGATGATATGGCAGACGCCGTGGCCGATCAGGACTTCCACGGCGATCCTGGGATTTTCCTCTTTCCGGTACGCCGCATCCACCAGGGCGCCGGCAATGCGGTCCGCCACCTTGTCCGGGTGGCACGGATTTACTTTCTCAAACATAGCTTCACCCCTTCCTTGCGCGGAGCAGCCGCTCCATCAGATCATCCTGGGGAGATACCTCCCCGTAATCGGTGCTGCAGTTTTCCTTCACGATCTGGAAGATCTCGTTCCAGAGCCGCACCGCCTGGTTCATGTAGTTGATGCCGATATTAATAAACGGCGACGGAATCGGCTTCTGCGTGGTGGGATGCTTGGAGAGGAAACCCATGCGGTTGGTCATCTCCTCGCACTGAATCCAGCGGGCGCTGCACATGGCGTACCGCTCCAGAAGCTGAGGTGACACCTTCGCCGCGCAGCCCACCTTTTTTAACCACTCCCAGGTTTCCGTATAAATTTCCTCCGCCTGGAGCGTGCTTCCGTCACGCTGCTCGGCGGATAAAAACTCATGGGGCTTTGGCATATCGACACCCTCGACTTCGGGAATGTCCAGCACTTCCAGTTTCCTGCCGCCAGGATTGCCGTTCTCAGCTTTCTCTTTGACAGCGGATTTCTTCCTTCCCGCACCGGGTCTCGCGCCGCCGCGCCCGCCTGTGTTATTGGATTTTGTCGGCATTTTTCTCACCCCTTTCCTCGAAAAATAAGCAGCCGCAGCCGGCTGCCCTTAATTACCCTTTTGATTTCGCCTTTTTTGCACACGAGGCCCCAGGCCGCTGTCCGCTCATTCAGGTCCCGGAGATTTTGACCGCCCTACGGTCACCGGTCGCCAAGGTCATGGTGGATCTTGGTGTGGCAGGACTGGCACAGACTCATCAGGTTATCGTTCCGATGCGTCCCGCCCTGCGAGAGGGGAACGATGTGATGGACTTCCTCCACAGGAGTCAGCCGTCCCTCCTTCAGACACATCTCGCACAAAGGATGCGCCGCAGCATAGCGGTCGCGGATTCGTTTCCAAGCTCTGCCGTACTTCTTGTTGCTGTCGGCGGGACGTCCGTATCGGTTGTACTGTCTGCGGGCGGCAGCTTCATGCTCCTTGCAGTACTGCCCGTCCGTCAGCTTTGGACAGCCGGGATAGGAACACGGCCGTTTCGGTTTCCTAGGCACTTTGCCACCTCCTTGGGGCATAAGAAAAGCCCTCATAGGATCGCTCCCATGAAGGCCGTTCTGTATTCTACTTTGCTATTGTAATCATACCATAAGTCAAGTGTGCCATGCTGTGCCAAACCGTGCCAACTTTCAATCCGGAACAGAAAAATTTTGAAGAGCCGACCCGTGTATGCGATGCACCGTGCGCAGCGACACATTCAGCATCCGTGATATCTCCTCCCAGGAGCAGTTATCCAGGTAACGGTAACGGAGTACCAGTTGCTCCTCGCGGCTGGCAAGTCTGTCGATTGCCGCGTTGATAGTTTCCTTGAGACACACCAGATACGCCACCTTTTCCGCCACATCCTTTTGGATGGCGTCGATTTTCTCAAGACACCGGACAAAAGGGGCTTCAGTCGGCTTGTTTGGATTGTAGTGCGGTTCGAAATTACTGCCTGAGACGCTGCTCGATAAATCCCTCCAGTAGTCAATCTCACGCAAGCGGCAGTTGATGAGTGCGTCCAGGTGCCGCGCCTGGTTTAGATATTCTTTTGCGGTCATATGTCTGCCTCCTTCTGCAGGGAGAGGATCAGCATCTCGCCATTCACATCTGTGAGTGTCGAGTACCACTGCGAACGGAAGAACCGCTCAATTTCGGCTTTATCAGTCTGCACCGTCCTGTTCCGGGAGTTGACTTTCAGGCTTTTCAGCGCCATGCGGTAATCCTTCACAGCCTGCAGGATGATGGCGTTCGCAAGGTTCTCGTAAATCGTGATATCGCTCATATTCGTACCTCCGAAATTTTGATCCTCGGATTGGCACGGATTTTCTTAGGTTGTCTCAGATTTTCAAGTCCGCTTTTACGGCGTCGATCAGCGCCGTCTGGGTATGCTCCTTTTGGGAGAGGGCTTTCATGATGCGTTCGTCAATGGTGTCCTTTGTGACGATGTGCTGTACCACCACGGTTTCAGAAGTCTGCCCCTGTCGCCAGAGCCGCGCTATGGTCTGCTGATAAAGCTCCAGGCTCCAGGTCAGCCCGAACCACACGATAGCCGAGCCGCCGGATTGAAGGTTGAGACCGTGACCCGCCGATGCTGGGTGAATAAGTGCTACAGGGATTTCTCCATTGTTCCATCTGCGGATACTGGCGGCGCCATCCAGCTGGGAGAACGGGATATGCAGCTTTTGCAGCCTTTCCGAAATACGGCTCAAGTCATGCTTGAACCAGTAAGCCACCAGAAGCGGTTTGCCGTTTGCGGCTTCAATGATATCCTCCAAAGCGTCCAGCTTGCGGTCGTGGATACGGATGGTCTCGCCGCCGTCGTCATAGATTGCGCCGTTCGCCATCTGGGAGAGTTTACCGGAGAGGGAAGCGGCGTTGGCGGCGGTGATCTCCGCATCATCCAGCGACAACACCAGTTCCTGTTTCAGGTCCGTGTATTTTTTCTGTTCTTCCTCGGAAAGCTGGACCGTGTATTCGCTGCTGACCAGATCCGGCATCTGCAGGTGATCGGCGGACTTCATAGAGATGGTAATATCCGAGATCTTCCGGTAGATGGCATCCTCCGCATAGGGCAGGGGCTTGTAGGAGTAGATGATCTGGCCATTACGCTTATCCGGGGTGAAGTAATCGGTGCGGTACTTGGTGATGAACCGTCCAAGCCGCTGACCCATGTCCAGGATGCGGAACTCTGCCCACAGATCCATCAGACCGTTAGAAGCGGGCGTGCCGGTCAGTCCGACGATACGGCTGATTTTAGGTCTGACCTTCAACAGCGACTTGAACCGCTTTGTCTGGTGATTCTTGAAGGAGGACAGCTCATCAATCACCACCATATCGAAGTCAAATGGAATGCCGCTCTCATCGATGAGCCACTGGACGTTTTCTCGGTTGATGATGTAGATATCGGCGTATCTCACCAAAGCCGCCCGGCGCTGGGCTTCCGTTCCGACAGCCACGGAGCAGATGAGGTTCTGTAGGTGATCCCACTTATCCGCTTCAGCCGTCCATGTATCCCGCGCCACTCGCAGGGGTGCGATGACCAGCACTTTATGGATCTCGAAGCTGTCAAACAGCAGATCGGCTATGGCTGTTAGCGTGATGCTGGTTTTTCCAAGCCCGCAGTCTAAGAAGATACTGGCTGCGGGGTGTGTCTTGATGTACTCCACTGCATATTTTTGATATTCATGGGGTTTGTATCTCATCCAGCATTCCTCCAATCTGCTCCGCATCGTCCAGCACATACACCAGGAAGCCCAGCCGCCGCAAAAGCCTGTGGCGGGAAAACTGCAGCGGCCGCGGCTTTTCTCCGGTCGCCTTGACTTCCACAAAGCCTATCTTTCCATTTGGCAGCAGCACCATGCGGTCCGGCATACCGTCAAAACCGGGAGAGACGAGCTTGGGGCAGATGCCGCCAGCCTGTTTGACCGCTTGGATCAGCTTCTTTTCTATCTCTTTTTCTCTCATGGGCGTATCCTTTCTATGGGGTCGGCTAATTCAAAAGCGGCGTAGGCGGCGGAGACAAAATTGTCGAGGGGTTTGCCCTTGTAGCTCCAGGATGTCTTGCCATCAACATAAACACTGTAGCGATTGCCGCCCTTATTGTTGATAAATACCTTTCTGCCCTGATAAGTCAGCTGATAGTTGCCGTACCAGTTCTTCCGCCATTGCCGCCGCGGAAAGTTCCGCTTCCGCTTGGCGCGGTTTTTCATAAGCCGCTCACGCTCTCTGGCGGCGAGGATATCGCCCTCCATAATTCCGGCGCAGATACAGCCGACCGAAACAGTCTCAAAATATTCGTCATGCCGCATCACATGAACAAATCGTACTTGCGTACAATCGCAGAGTTCGCAAGTGAACAATTCGATATGGTCGGAATCTTCCTCTTCATCTGCCACATCGTAAATATAGTCACAGTACCAGCCGGAGAGGGGCGCTCCCCATTCCTGAAGCCGCTTCTGACACCTGCGGACATATGCGCTGTCTATTTCATACATTGACATTTTGATTTACCTCCGCGTTCTTAAAAACCTGAAAATCCTTACGCGCGTGCGTATGCGTGATTTACGGGTTCTGTACAGTCTTTTTGATACATTTTCAATTTATATGCTTTTTTAGGAACACAGGAACAGAGCCTATAAAGTTGCCTTGCGGCGGCACATTCGGTGTGTTCCTGACGGCGTTCCCAGAGTCTCCCCTGGGAACACTGCCGGAAGTCGGGAACTGTTCCTGATTCGCTCCGTTCCCGAAAAGTCAGTCGGGAACATCGCCGGGAACAAAGACAAACTGTGGTCCATAGGGCCTGACGCGCTCCTTTTTCTCCTTGCGCACCCAGCCGAGCTTGGTGAGCATTGCCGTGAGGTTATTGGATTCGGCGCGGCCAAGGCTGCCTTGATCCTTGCCGAAAAGTTCACACCAGATCTCCATATTGCAGACCCGTGTTCTGGCGACCGTACCCACACGGCCGATATTATTCACTCCGGCGAGGAAGGAGCGGCGGTCGAACAGATCCATGCCGTCCCAATCCTCCGGAAGCAGGGTCTCCAGATACTCGCGCACCAGTCCCTCGCGCTCATCGGACTCCAGCGCTTCCCGCTGTTCACTCTTGGCGAGCGTCTCCAGGTCGGGAGCCAGATGTAGCTTTTCGCCGTTCTCTACAAGCACCACCACCTCCGCCCAGATCTGGCTGATATCCTCGTTGGTAAGTTCCCAGGAGTGCTTTACGCCGCCGCCCGGCGTTTTGACCGGCCAGAAACGGCGGTTGCCGGTGGTGTCCCGCAGGTAGCCGGACTCGGCATTGGTGGTGCCAAAGAAGATGCACTGCCTCGGATGCGGCGTCGCCCGCCTGCCAAAAGCGGCACGGTAGATGTCGTTCTGACGGGAAAGGAAGGAGCGCAGTGTCTCCACCTCGGCTTTGCGAAGTCCCGCCAGCTCACCGATTTCCAGAATCCAATAGCCCTGCAGCTTCTCTGCGGCGGTCTTGTCCTTGGTATCGCTCAGGTTCAGACTGTCGGAGAACCATTCTCCGGCAAGGCGGGAAATGAGGGTGCTTTTTCCGATTCCCTGGGGACCGTTTAAGACCAGCATGGTATCGAACTTCACGCCCGGCTCCTGTACCCGGCGCACGGCGGCGCAGAGAGTCTTTCTTGTCACGGCGCGGACATAGGAATTATCCTCCGCGCCCAGATAGTCGATGAGGAGCGTGTCCACACGGAGAACGCCGTCCCACTCCGGCAAAGCCGCCAGATATTCACGGATGGGGTGGTAGGAGCGGTCGTCCGCCACCTTGGTTACAGCAATCTGATAATTGCGCTGGGAGAATGTTCCGTAGTGGGAATCCACATAGCTGATCAGCTGGGCATCGTCAGCGTCCCTCCAGTATTTAGATGGGTGCTTCCAGGGTACCTCGCCCTTGATCTCCATACCGTCCAGCTGCTGGTTGAACACGATATTCTGGAGCTGCGGGTCGTTCTGGAGGATCAGAGTGATGTTGTGGAGGTTATTCTTCAGCACCGTGGAGCGGGGTTCGTACTGGAAACGCTTCTGCCAGTCGGTATCCTCGCTGCCGGAGAAATCCGTCTCTGCGTCCGCCATTCGTTCGTCTGCCGCCAGCAGCTTTACCTCATCCTGCTGCATGGCGAACTCGCACATCGCCTTGTACGACGCTTTTTCATCCAGATCTCCAAAGCGATGGATGCGGACGATGTCAAAGGCGTTGCACAGCTTGAGGTAAGCCGGGTCTTTGGCGTGGTGGCTATAGACGAATTTGTCTTCCTTGATTTCCACGCCCGCCATGCTGGAGGATTCAATCAGATGCCAGCGGTTTTCGTTGTCGGTCGGCTCATAGACATCGGAGAGGAATGTCTCCAGCGCCTTGCTGATGGGATAATAGGTGCGGTTGAACAGACCCACCACACTTTCTTTGGTCAGAGGGTCCTGCACCTTCTGCTGTGCGGTGGTATTCGCCTTGCTCTCCCTGGAAGAGGTGGGCAGTCTTGTGGGATCCGTCCATTCCGGGTGTTTTGTGAGAATCGCATCGGGATCGAGCCAGCCGCCGTCCGTCTCCTTATACACAAAGGAGCCGTTGGCCGGAATGGACGGCCAGTACATCAGCTGATTGGGCTGGTAGGAGCATTCGTCAAAATAGTCGATGCCCAGCATCTGAGCAAGATAGCGGGATACCGCCACAAATTCCTCCGGGGTCACATCCCTGGTCAGCGGGAACACCAGACGGACGCGGGGATTTTCCTCCGTACTGCTGTGGGTGGTGTACAGTGCGGAGGTATAGGGGCAGAGGGACTCATAGCTTTCCAAAAAAGCGGCGTTGATGCGGTCGCCGTCAAGCGCAACCATTGAGCGGCTCTCCACGGTATCGACCTTGCGCCTGCCGCCCTTCAGCACGCCCGCCACAAAGCCGCCGTGGTCTTTGGCGGCGTCCCGCTGGGCGCGGCTCATCTTTGCATATTCCTCTGCGGACTCGGTGGTGCGGATGGGCACTCTGAGCCGTTCCTTCAAATCGTCAAATTTTATGGTCTTGTTGACCCATCTCTTCGCCTGCCGGTTGTTGCCGTAGGCGATGTTCAGTTCACGCATAGTCGGTTACCTCCTCGCACGCAGCCGTAAAATATCTCAAACGGTAGTTCTTCCACTTGGCTCTGCGGATCTCCGCTTCCATGCCGGAAGAGATGTATTCGCCGAACACCCACACCTCGGAGCATTTGCTCATGAGGGCGTTTCCAAAGAACAGCCCCAGCTGGCGTTCTTTTGGATTGTCGTCACAGAGAAACTGCGGAAACAACAGATGCGGCGCAATAGGGATGTATCCCATGTCCACGGCGAAGCGGCTGTATCTCCGGGCATTCTCTACATTGGCGGTCACATCTCCGGCATAGGGGGAGCAGATATACACGATAGGCCGGAAAGCGCGGAGGGCGCGTTCTTCTTTTTCTATATTGGCGAGGGCTTCATAGGCTGTGGGGTCGTAATAGCCCTCGCAGTTGAATTTATTGATGCTCATAGGCGTTACCTCGTTAATCCTTCTTGTAAAAATCAGTCTCATAGCCATCGGCGCGAAGCCGCAAGCCTTTTGCCCAGGGCGGCGTCCTGCCCATCTGTTCACAGACAGCCTGTAGGGACATCCGGCGGTCAGCTTCAATGACCACCTCGTCGTGGATGTGCATGACAATGGAGCAGCAGCGAAGGGTCCGCATGGCGTAACAGAGGATATCGCGGGAGGTTGCCTGGACGATGTTTTCCACAAACTTGGGGCCGTAGCTGTCCAGCCGTTCCCATTTCTTTGTGCCACCAACGCCTTCATAGGTGATGCAGTCTCCGCCGAACTTATTTGTCCCGATCTTAGGCTTCACATAGGCAAGACTCCTGCCGGACGGCAGGGTGATGAACAGCATCCCATTTCTGGCGGAGAATACGATGCCGTGTGTTTTTGTGGTGGTCTTACGGGTAATAGCGTCCATTACGGCTCGGTCAACCGCCCACCAGAACTGCACGATTTTCGGATTCGACTGCCGCCATGCGGAGACCAGAGCGGGAAGCTCATCCTCAGACAGCCCCATCTCCAAAGCGCCCATAGCCTTGAGTGCGCCCACAGATCCGCCGTAGCCGAGAGCCAATTCGGCGATCTTGCCTTTCTGCCGCAAGTGACCGTTGACGCCGTGTTTTTCCACGGGGACGCCGAACATCTGGGATGCACTGGCGCAGTAGATATCCTTGCCCTCGGCGAATACGTCCTGCCGCCACTTCTCGCCGGCAAGCCACGCTATGACACGGGCTTCGATGGCGGAAAAGTCAGCAACGATAAATTTGCGGTCGCCCTGTGGAACGAATGCCGTGCGGATCAGCTGGGACAATGTATTCGGCACATCCTCATAGAGCATTTCCACGGCATCAAAGTCGCCTGCCCGGACAAGTCCTCTGACTTCGGACAGATCGTCCAGATGGTTCTGGGGCAGATTTTGCATCTGAATGATGCGGCCTGCCCAGCGCCCTGTGCGGTTGGCTCCGTAAAACTGGAACATCCCTCTTGCCCGGCCATCGGAGCAGACGGCGGTCTCCATCGCCTGATACTTTTTCACGCTGGATTTCGCAAGCTGCTGGCGCAGGGTCAGCACCTTTTGCAATTGTGGCGGCGCGGTTTTCAAAAGCTCCGCCACTGCTTTTTTACCCAGGGTATCGGTCTCCATGCCGTTATCCGCAAGCCACTGTTTCATCTGCTGTACCGAGTTGGGATTGTCCAGCGAGGTCAGTTCCTTCATTGCCTGTGTCAGCTCCGAGCGGGAGCGCCCGTCCATCTGAATGGCCTGCCGCACCAGTTCCATATCCAGCCCCACGCCGCGGTCGTTGATCTCCTGGTCGAGATGGTATTCCTCCCACACGCTGTCCGGCACGGGATATTTGGAGAGCCTTGCCTGGATGGACATCTCCGTCTCCACATCGCGGATGTTGTATCGTTTGAACGCCAGCCACTTGTCCGGAGAGTGTTTGGGAAGGTTGCGGGTACGCTGACCATTGGACTTGGTTGGCGCACAGGGCTGGCAGAAATATTTAATGAGGTCTTTGCCCTCAGACAGCTTCTGTTTTTCCAATCCCAGCACAGCGCCGGCTCCCTCCAGGGATAAGGGCAGCCCCATGTACGCAGCCCAGACCATCGAGCATTTCCAGGAATCCGGCTTCAGATAGTCGCCGGTCGGATAGCCCAGAAAGTGAGACAGGCAGATGCGTTCAAAATTGGCGTTGAAGGCCCATTTGGTCACAGTCTCATTCTCCAATGCGGAAAGAATCTCCGAAGGGATTTTCTCCCCACAGGCAAGGTCTATCTGCCGCACGGGACCGCCGTCCACGCTGTAGGCAAAGAGCAGGATTTCAAAATCGGGAGACTCCACATAACGGTACACGCCGGTTTTGGCGAGGGGCTGGTCGCTGTAAGTCTCCAGGTCGATGGATAAGGTTTGCATTTCGTCACTTCCTTCCATACCCCAACAGGGCGGCAGATCGCTCCGCCGCCCTGGGGCTTAGTCGCTTATTTCTCCAGCAGCTTCATGCGGTTTTCGTGATATTCAGCGTCACGAAGCGCCTGTTCCCGCTCACGCTTTTCACGTTTGCGGTCGTAGAGAAAGGACTGGATGCTGCTGATCAGAATGACGGAGCTGATGCACAACCAGATTCCGAGAACTGTAAAGAGAAGAATTGTCTGAATTGTTGTCATAGTGTTTTACCTCCACTGTCTTAACCGAGGAAATCCTCGTCATCATCGGTTGCAAAGTCGGCTTCGGCGCTGGCCTTGCCGCCCAGGGGTTCGCCGGGACGGATGAGTTGCAGATTGTTCAGACCGCAGGCGATGCCCTTATTCCCGTTGCTATTGAAAGCGTACAGGTTGATGGACGCTCTGCCGTACACGCCGGAATACACCTCGGAGCGGGTCAGCACGGGATTGCGGTCCGCGTCCACGATACCAGGAGCGGTGGCGGAGTTGGCGTTGATGAAGTAGGCGTTCGCATAGGCGGGATCATCGGGTCTTTCAATGTCGCCATCTCTCAGCGGGGTCTTGATTGCGGAGAGAGGAGGCACGGAGCGGCCGTTGCCCTTCAGCTTGGCCTGCCCCTCCTGGTAGGCGGCTTCAATGGCTGCCTTGATCTTTGCCACCGTCTTAGTGTCAGACTTCGGGATGATCAGCGACACCGAGTACTTCGGCGTGCCGCCGTTGATGGACTTAGGCTCCCAGACGTTGGCGTAAGACCAACGGGTGTCGGGGCCGGTGATGACCTTCATAGGGTTGTTGACTCTGTTTGTGTTCGTAGACATATTACATTTCCTCCATAAAATCATTTTTTGCGGTATTCCATTCGGGCCGTTTATCGCTCGACCGCACGAGCGCCGGCCGGCCTTGCGGCTTTTCGATGTAGGGAGCAAGAAGTTCCTCGAAGCGGGATTTTCCCAGCAGCTTCTGCATGGCGGTGATGCCGAGCAGTTTCTTTTCGTAGGGGTCAAAGCCTGTGCCCTCAACGGCTGCGGCTACAGCGGATTCGCTGGTGTATTTGCGGTTGGAGCGACCCTCGACCAGCTTCCATCCGGGGAACACCGTGCCGCTGACAGCCTGCTGGAGCGCGTATTCCTTCACGTCCGCAGCCCAGGCGGTAAGAGCGTCCACCTTATCCAGGATGTCGGCGATCTCCTCATCGGTCAGGAGGGGTGGCTCCTCAAAGTCGTACCGGACAAGCGCCAGATTTGCTTCGGCTCGTTCCCGGCATTCGGCCTTTGCCTTGCAGAACCGGCACCACTCGCCGCAGTGGAAATCACCGCCACCTTCGTATGCCAGCTTTGCCTTATAGGTCAGGTCATTCTGCGCCCATTCGAGCAGACTGTCCTTTTCCATGACGCAGACACTGATATTGGATTTCCGGGGCTGGTAGATGGTCATGCGGACGGTATCAATGTCGTAAATGCCGTCAAAGATCTCCAGCGCACCCAGGGCATACAGCATCATCTGCGGATTATCCACGGCGCTGACCTCCACGCCTTTGCCGTGCTTATAGTCCACGATGTTCAGTTCACCGTCAGCGATGACAATGCAGTCGGCGGTGCCGAAGCCGTCCTGTACCCAGCGGGAGAAATCCACTCGCTGCTCGATCAGGATGACCGAGTCGGTGCAGGTCTGCTTTGCGGTCTCCAGAAGCTCTGTCACATAGGCGGCATAGACGGCGGCGCAGTCCTCCATCTCCTCGTTGTACCAGGTGAGGTTTTCGATTGGATCGTTTGCCGGAATCCCCAGAGTCTGCTTTAGCCGAAACTCACAGAGCGCATGGGCGTCCGTCCCCTCGGCGGCGTAGTCGCTGCCCTTGTCCTCGTAGGCTTCGCACAGCCTTGCTGATGGCGGGCAGTTGAGCCACCTTTCAGAAGAAGAAGCGGATAAGACTGCGTGCTTAGTTGCCATCTGCCAATTCCTCCGCTTCGGCGAGTAACGCCTTATAGTGTGCAGGGTCGATCTGTGACAGCTTGGACGCACCGTACTTTTGAAGCAGGGTGCGGATCTCGGCGGTGTGTCCCTGGCGGGATTTGTCCGCAAGCACGGCCCTGACCTGCTCCAGCGTCAGTTCCGGTTCAGGAGGAGAAACGGGAGCATCCTCTGCCGGTTGCTCTCCGCTGAACATCTTCGTCAGCCAGTCAGCGGCATCCGAAATAGCAGCGGCAGCACTGCGGAGATCTTCGATGGTCTGTGCCATATCGCTCATTCTGCTCATGTAATTTTCCTCCTTCCCTGGATTTGCTCTGCTGGCGCGCGGCAGTCAGGTTGCTCGCCAGTCTCCTTGACACCACGCTGATTGCGGTCAGGACATCAACAATGTCCTCATCGGCACGGGCGTCATAATGGTTTGCGTTGTAACTCATATCGGCGTTTTCTCCTTTCCCAAGGCGTCTTGTGTTGCCTTTCACAGACCCATCTGGACGGGAAAGGAGGAGTTGGCCGAAAGATTTTTAGAATTTTTCCTTGAGCCGCTTCAGCAGCTGATTGCGCTTATACACAAAGGTGTTCCGGGGCATCTGCAGCCGCTCTGCGCCGGCGCGTTCGGAAAGCCCGTCCGCAATTGCCATGAGGATCTCGTAGCTTTCCGGGTCGGATGACTGAAGCTCCGTAAGCAGGCCGTTCAGAATCAGGGCGTCGATATCGATCTCCGTGGTCAGTTTGCTGTCCGCAAGAAAGCTGGTACGGGAGACGCCGTTTTCGTAGGCGTTCTCCATCTCAGTGTCGATGGAAAGATGCTGGGGAGCGTCCTTCGGGATACAGCGGAACTCGCAGGTATCGCAGAGGCCGTCGCATTTGTAGCTTTTTTTGTACGGAATGCAGCAGGCTCCGGCTCTCTGCTTCGCCTTGCGGGTAGTCCCTACGAACCGCTCCCAGTCCCGCTTCTGTTCCGGGGTGACCTCGATCCACTGCTTGAGCGGACGGTAGTAGATGGTTGATGTGGTCTGATTTTCATTGGTTTTCATAAAAAAGTCCTCCATTTGTCGATTTCTCGAAACGGAGGACTCTGGGCGCTGCCGCAAAAAGGGTGCAAGACCTAACCGCAGTCCTAACGGAGTTCTCCGTTTCGGATTGCAGCTAACCCGCTCAAAAGGCAGCTGTGATATTGAGTTGTGCCGCCGGATACCGTTGAGCCATCAGTGATCAGCTGATGCGGTGTCAGGCGGGATTGCACCACTCGCAAACGCAAATCAATAGCTTTATTTTGAAAATAAGTTTTGCGTTCACAAATTTATATTGATTATCGCGTTTGCTCGTGGTATAATGTGATATGAGGCGTTTTGGATTTCGCACAGACTGTGCGCTCCTTCTGCCTTATCACGATTTCATTATAGAAAATAGGACTTCCAAAACTCGTAGGTTTGCCTACATCTGCCTACATAAATGCCTACATTGGAAAGGAGGGTGTCAACTTGAAGTTCTGCGACCTTGTACAGTTCATGCATCATAATTACGAAACAAAAATGAACGCCGCAGAATTTGTGAAGATTCTGACGGATGCCATCCTGGATGATGAGGCATTGGAAAAAGCTTCTCCGAATCCCCTCTATGAGCTTGGAAAATCTACACTGGAGGCATATTACAGTGGCAGACTTCCAATTTCACAGAAAAAGGCGTCTGCACTTACGCCTCGACTGGACGAGGCAAAGTTTGCTGATTTCGTAAATACATACTCCTTTGATGCCTTGAACCACATGAAGGACAAGCTGGCTGAGTTTAGCTTTGATGTCGAGCCTTCCGAGGTTGGGCAGGCCTGTGCTAATATCCTTGCTCAGATCATTAGACGCCGTTCCGAGGGACTGTCCGATGATGTAACTGCGTTGAATTACCAGCGCATGGAGACCGGAAGGAGTCTAAAAAATATAGCCCCTGCGACAATTGAGCGCAGAGGCGATAAATTACATATATCCGGTGAGGTCATAACGATTCATCAGACGCTTGTCCCTGATGATGTAGGCAAGCATGAACTGGATTACATTCGCGCCTTGTATGAGGCGTATGCTCAGAAATTAAACAAGGAGACTTTTACTGCTGACGATGTTCCTTCCCTTCCGAAACGATATGCAGAGAACTACAAGGAACAGCGCATGGCATATTACAGTGCGGTAAGTATTGAACGATCTGTCCGGGATATCTTCGATGACGGAGAGGATGAGTTCGGCAGACTGAAGGATGATGCATGGCACGGCATCAATACTACATATTGGAAGGATTACGAGGATGGTTACGCAAGGCTGAATGCTGTCCTTGAAAAAATAACAAGCACCACACTCGACAGTTCCGTACTCAGCCAAATGCGGAATCTGATCGGCAATTTGGAGAAGAAAGGCATTTGCCACATATTGGTGAATGACGGCGTGATTGAGTCGTGGGTGAACATTGATGAATAACAGACTTTTCAATACCCCCTTTGAACTGTCTCTCCACGTGGTACTTCTTCTTGATGTGGCGAATGCCGAAATTACACTCGACAGAATTACCGCTTATGATTTCATAACGATTTACTGTGAGGATTTCGGTGTTGCGGATAAGTCTTTAAATGGGGAGAATGGCTTTGCATTTAGCGAACTATCCGCAAGGCGGAGCCTTACAAAAACTGCAATAAAGAATCTGGTAGTTGATGGACTGGTTATAGCCACGGATGATGAAACAGGTATCCTTTATTCTGTTTCGGAAAGTGGAAGAAACATGAGTGAGGGTTTCCAATCAGAATATGCCAAGCGGTATAAAGAGCTGATGCGGCTTGTGATTGAGAAGTATGGGAACTATAGCGATGTCCAGTTGTTCAACGAAATCAGTCGACAGTCAACGAAATCTTTAAGGAGGTAACGCAATGGCAGGATTTTACATCAAAAAAGTTATAGCGAAAAGCGCCACCAAGGGCGATGCCAGCGTTTCCTTCGGTAAAGGACTGACCATCATACAGGGACGCTCTGACAGTGGAAAGACCTGCGTGGCGAATTGTATTGACTTTATCTTCGGTGGCTCCGTGGACAAGCCGTTTAAGGAAACGGCAAAATATGACGGCGTGACCATGATTGTCGAATCAAATGACCGTGATGGCGAAGTCGCTCTTCATAGAAATGTGGGAAAGAATCAGGTAGAGGTGACCAGCACCATAGACGGTATAGACAGTGGTACCTATGATGTCAATTACCGAAAGGGAGCTAAGAATCCGCCTCTGAACGAAGTATGGCTGAAGCTCATTGGCATTGAACAAGAAACCATGATTATAACGAACGCAAGGTTTGAAAAGAAGCGACTCACCTGGCGCAATTTGCTGCGTGTATTTTATTTGGATGAAAACCGGATTGATGATATCGACTCTATCGTAGAACCAAAACATCGTTACATGGAGAATACGCTGTTTTTGTCGGCACTTTTGTATCTAATTACCGGCAGGACTTTTACAGAGACAGATGCCCAAGAGAAAAAGGAAATAAAGAAAGCGCGCCGAAAGGCTGTAGCCGAGTATGTCAATCGGAAAATCCGGGATGCTGCGGAACGCAAGGAGCAGCTTGAACAAGATTTGCATATTTTTGATGACGCAGATGTCGAAGCGCAGATAGCTCAAGCGACTGCTGCCCTACAGGAAACACAGAGAAAAATCGACTGTGCCCTTGCAGAGAGCCAAAAAATCCTCTCTTCCATTCTGGAAGCAGAGGAACGAGCTGCGGAGTGCGATGTTCTTTTGACGAGATACCACAGACTTGCTGCGCAGTATAAAGCTGATATTCAACGGCTTTCTCTCATTGTCGAGGGCGAAGAAGCCTATCAGGAAGTTCCACAAGCCACCAAATGTCCATACTGCGAAGGAACGATTACTCCTCGTAAGCGGATATCCTATATTGCTGCGTCCAAAGTAGAGATGGAGCGGACGATGGCCCAACTTTCCGGCCTTGAGGATACGGAGAGAGATGTCGAGGATCGTAAGAAAGAAATCAGGGCCGAACTTGTCGAGTTAAAGCGGCAGCGTGATGCTCTCGAATCTAAAATTAAAACAGAACTACGTCCCCAGGAAAGTGAGCAACAAAACACAGTCAATGCTTACAAGGCATATCTCCGAATTGCCAGTGAGATTGCATTGATTGAAGCCTATGCCACGGACTTTGGAAACGATCTGACTGCTTTAGAAAACGAGCAGAAAAATGATAAGACTTTAGAGTATCATCCCAAGGACTACTTTGGGGATGATTTTGCCACCACGATGTCTGAATATGCCAATTCCATTCTTAAGGAATGCAATTATTCCGGTTTACTTCAGGCGCACTTTAATTTTACAACATTTGATATTGAGGTAAATGGTGAGGATAAAGGAACGAGCCACGGTAAAGGTTATCGTTCTTACCTTAATACAGTGATGATTATGATGCTACGGAAATATCTGGCGCTAAACGCTAAATTCGATCCTCACATCTTTATCATTGATACTCCACTTCATGGCTTTGATGATGGAGTGGATGACAGGATGCCGGATAGCATGAGAGCTGGGCTTTACCGCTACTTCATGAATCATCAGGATGAGGGTCAGCTTATTATTATCGAGAACCTTGACCATATCCCTTCCCTTGAATATGAGAAGCATGGTGCGGTCGTTGAAACCTTCGGCAAAGGATTGATTCCGGGAACACGATATGGATTCCTAAATGATGTGAAGTAATTAATGTAGAATATAGAAAGAAATCACGGAGGTAATGCAGATGCGTTTTAGCTACAACAAACTTTTCAAACTTCTTATTGACCGTGGAATAAATAAAAAGACTCTACGGGAGATGAGTGGTATCAGTGCCACTTCTGTTGCCAAACTTGGAAAAGGCGGAAATGTGAATACGGATGTGTTGCTGCGTATATGCGGCGCACTCAAATGTGATGTCGGTGACATCATGGAATTTATTGATGATGATAAGGCGGTTGAAGAGTAACAGCCGTTGGAGGAGGGTGCGCTTGTGGAGATTTTTAATAACACCACTAAAGTAGTCAAGGACGATCTTGAAAAAACTATACGGCAAGGCAGTCGTATCTCTATAGCGGCAGCTTGCTTTTCGATATATGCATACCAGGAATTGAAGAGTCAGCTTGAGGATTGCAAGGAACTGCGATTCATATTCACTTCGCCGACTTTTGTTGCGGAGAAAACGCAGAAGGAACGTCGTGAATTTTATATTCCCCGTCTCAAAAGAGAAAAGAGCCTGTATGGTACAGAATTTGAGGTCCGTCTGCGTAATGAACTTAAGCAGAAGGCCGTTGCAAAGGAATGTGCGGAATGGATGCGCCGTAAGGTACGTTTTAAGACTAACACTACCCGCGAAGGAATGAATAACTTCCTGCTCGTGGACGGAGCGGAGGACGCCTATACCTATATGCCGATGAACACTTTCACGACTGTTGACCTCGGCTGTGAACGCGGGAACAATCTGACAAATATGGTTACCCGCATAGAGAATCCAGCAAGTGCAGAATTCTTACGAATGTTCGATTCCGTTTGGAGTGACGAAGATAAACTGACCGATGTTACGGAAGAAGTCATCGAAATGATCTCCACAGTCTACCAGGAAAATGCGCCGGAATTAGTCTATTTTATGACTATCTACAACATTTTCAGCGAATTTCTGGAGGATATTTCTGATGATGTTCTTCCAAATGAGGCTACAGGCTTTAAGGACAGCGTTATTTGGAACAAGCTGTTCAACTTTCAGAAAGATGCCGCCCTTGCTATTATCAATAAACTGGAACAATATAGCGGTTGTATTCTTGCGGACAGCGTTGGTCTTGGCAAGACCTTCACTGCACTTGCCGTTATCAAATACTACGAGGGTCGCAATAAGAATGTCCTCGTTCTCTGCCCGAAAAAGCTGTCAGAGAACTGGATGACCTATCGCGGAAACCTCATTAACAATCCACTTGCCGCAGACAGGCTTCGGTATGACATTCTGTATCATACCGACCTTTCCAGAGACAGCGGCAATACCGTGATTGGTCTGCCGATTGACCGTATCAATTGGGGAAATTATGATTTGGTCGTTATTGATGAGAGCCACAATTTCCGTAACGGAAACGGAACAGACAGCCGTGGCGGAGAAAAGGAAAATCGCTATATGCGGCTGATGAACCGAGTCATAAAACCAGGTGTAAAGACTAAAGTGCTGATGCTTTCGGCGACACCGGTAAACAATCGTTTTTACGACCTACGTAACCAGCTGGCGCTTGCCTATGAGGGCGATCCATCCGAATTCAATGAGAAGCTGAATACAAAGTCAGATATCGATACCATCTTCCGCCAGGCGCAGAAGGTCTATAATGCATGGTGCAAATTGCCGGAGAGTGAACGGACAACTGCCACGTTACTTTCACAGCTTGATTTTGACTTCTTCGAGGTGCTGGACAGCGTAACGATTGCTCGATCGAGGAAGCATATACAGAATTATTATGATGTTACAGATATCGGTACATTCCCAGCAAGGAACAAGCCAATCTCGCTAAGACCGAAATTGACTGACCGTCCGGGAGCGATAAATTACAAAGAAGTGTTCGAGCTGCTGTCGAAACTGCAGCTGACGATATATACGCCGACTATTTATATTCATGCCAGTAAACTGCACAAGTATCTGGACGAGAAGGAATCGGAGAACTTCCGCAAAGGCCGTGAACTTGGTATCCAGCGTTTAATGAGCATTAATCTCTTAAAGCGCATGGAAAGTTCTGTTCATTCGTTTCTTCTGACCGTGCGCCGCATTTATGATTATCTGTATGACACTTCGCAGGCTATCGAACAGTTCATGATGGACGGCACGGGAGACCTTGATGAGATGCGCGATCTCTCTGCTGTAGCGGATGATTTTGACTATGATGACCAGAACACGGATTTCTTCAGCGTGGGAAAGAAAGTCAAGATTGACCTGCGGGATATGGATTACATCTCGTGGAAGCGCGATATTGACGAGGATATTGAGAATCTCCAGCTTTTGATACTCATGGTGGAAGATATTACGCCGGAGTACGATTTCAAGCTAAACGAACTCATTCGTGTTATCCGTGAAAAGGTGGCTGCCCCGATTAACGAAGGTAATCGGAAAGTGTTGATTTTTACCGCCTTCTCCGATACCGCCGAGTACCTCTTCGACAACATCAGCGGTATGGCAAGGGATGAGTTGGGCTTACATACTGCGCTCGTGACCGGCTCGGTGGATGGCAAGACTACAATTCCGAAGTTTAAAGCAGATATGAACCACGTGCTTTCCTGCTTTTCTCCGATGTCCAAGGATAGAGACGTTCTGTATCCGAATGACAAGACCGAGATTGATATTCTCATTGCCACTGACTGCATTTCGGAAGGACAAAACTTGCAGGACTGCGATTTTTGCATCAACTATGATATCCATTGGAATCCCGTCCGCATTATTCAGCGATTCGGACGTATCGACCGTATCGGCAGCAGAAATGCTGTGATTCAGCTTGTGAACTTTTGGCCTGATTTGGATTTGGACGAATACATCAACCTCAAGTCCAGGGTTGAGACAAGGATGCGTATTTCCGTTATGACTTCAACCGGCGATGATGACCTTATCAATCAGGAAGAAAAAGGCGACCTCGAATATCGCCGCAGCCAGTTAAAGAAGCTCCAGGAGGAAGTGGTTGACTTGGAAGATATGACCAGCGGTGTTTCCATTATGGATTTAGGCTTGAATGAGTTCCGTATGGACCTGCTCGCCTACATGAAGGAGCATGGAAATATCGATCACACACCATTCGGAATTCATGCCGTAGTAAAGGGCGAAAAGCCTGGCGTGATTTTCGTACTGAAGAATATTAACGAACACATCAATATTCAGAATCAGAATAGGCTGCATCCGTTCTATATGGTGTACGTCGGCATGGACGGCGAGGTTATTACAAACCATTTACAGCCGAAGGATACACTCGATGTGATGCGTCACCTCTCTCGTGGAAAGGCTGTGCCGGACAAAGTGTTGTGCAAGCAATTCAATAAAGCCACAAACAATGGCAAAAACATGAGCAAGGTTTCCCAGCTATTGGAGGATGCTATCATGTCGATCATTGATGCAAAGGATGAGGGAGACATTGACAGTTTCTTTAGAGGCGGTCAGACCACATTTCTGTCCGGTGGTTTTTCAGGATTGGATGATTTTGAACTGATATGCTTTATGGTGGTGATTAGAGATGATTGATTTTCCTACTGCAACGGCGGTTCACCGTCGTTTGCCGAAAGAGGCGTTCTACAAGCATCTGCCACTGACAAAAGCGCTGAAGGACAAGTTCGTGTCCGATGTGGAAAGGATTGTTATAGAGAACAGCCTCACAAAAGATAATCTGAACCTGAACACGGATTCGGAGATAAAGGAAATACTGTTGCTGTCGATAACTTTAAAGAAGCAGGAGTTTGATGGCAAAGTAATAGAGGCGATTGCAAAGCAGAATCCTCACAATCTGGTCTTTCTGCTTATGTTCGAGGATAGCCGTCAGCTTGCCCTTTATCATAGCAAACTTTATCGGACACAGTGGATGGACGCTTCAGAAATAAGCCTGAAACCTCAGGGCTTCTCCCTCGATGAGATATGGGAGGCTTTTGTGGAACAGATTGCTCTTTATGATGAGCGGGCTGAAAAATCGGCTTCCCTTTCGGTGGATGAACGCCTTGCTCTACAGGAGCAAATACTGAAACTGGAGAAGCTGATAGCAAAGACTGAGGCTGCTGCCTGGAAGGAGCAACAGCCGAAGAAACAATTTGAACTTTATACACGCCTTCGTGGCTATAAACAGGAACTGGAGGATTTGAAACATGGAGAATCTTAAGATGCATACACCCGATCTGGCGGAGGAGAATTTCAGGAAACTTGCCGCGATGTTCCCAAACGCCGTGACCGAAACAATAAATGAGGACGGTGAGGTTGTCCGTGCAATTGATGCGGACGTGCTGCGCCAGGAAATCTCTGCGGCTGTGGTCGAGGGAGCGCAGGAACGCTACCAGTTCACATGGCCGGATAAAAAGAAATCGGTGGTACTTGCCAACCAACCTATTGCTAAGACCTTGCGCCTTGACAGGGAGAAGTCTGTCGGCAGAGACGGAACACCCGGTAGCATCGATACAGAGAATATCTACATTGAGGGCGATAACATCGATGCGCTGAAGCTTCTTCAAGAGACGTATCTGGGGAAAGTGAAATTGATTTATATTGATCCACCATATAACACGGGTTCGGACGCATTCGTTTACGACGATGACTTTACTGTTACTGGAACTGAGTTTTCGGAGGCAAGCGGACAACGAGATGAAGATGGTAACCTGTTATTTGATATGCGGGTAAATAATGAGACGAATGGTCGCTTTCATACCGATTGGCTTAATATGCTTTATCCACGCTTGCGTTTAGCGAAAGATCTTCTGGCTGATGATGGTGTCATTCTTATCAACATGGATGAAAATGAGATTGACAATCTTCAAAAACTATGCGCAGAGGTATTTGGAAAATCGAATGACCTTGGAACTATTATTTGGGACAAGAGAAATCCCAAAGGAGATGCAAAGGGTATTTCTTATCAGCATGAATATATTTTGGTTTATGCGAAGAATAAGATTATGTTTACTGAAACTTGCAAAATGCAGAGACCTAAAAAGAACGCATCTTTGATCATTAAAAAAGCAAATCAGTTGTTCTCCAAGGTTTCTTTGACATATACGCTCGATGATGCGAATGCTGATTTTGCCGCATGGATGCGCACACAATCAGATTTTAGCGGCGGTGAAAAAGCATACAACAAAATTGATGAAAATGGGGATGTTTACCGTCCTGTTTCTATGGCATGGCCTAACAAGAAAAAGGCACCAGATGATTATTTTATTCCTTTAATACACCCTATAACAGGAAAACCTTGTCCAGTTCCGGAACGAGGATGGAGAAATCCGTCTTCTACTATGAAGAAAATGATGGATGAAGGTCGTATTTTATTTGGTAAAGATGAAACGACCATTCCAAATAGTAAGTATTTACTGAAAGAAAATATGTATGAGAACATTCCTTCACTTCTCTATTTTGGAGGAAGCGATACGGATTTGCTTGCTAAATTGAATATACCGTTCGATACACCGAAGGTGGTCAGTATTTGTCAGGAGCATATTGCGTCATTTATGGGACAGGACGATATTGTTGTTGATTTTTTCTCTGGCTCTGCAACAATTGCACATGCCGTTCTTCAGCAGAATGCAGATGATGGAGGGCATAGAAAGTTTATTTTAGTTCAACTTCAAGAGGAAACCGAAGAAGGAGGAGCAGCTCAAAAAGCTGGATTTAAGACAATATGTGATATAGGCGAAGAACGCATCCGTCGTGCCGGAAAAATGATAAAGCAGGAAACCGGAGCAGATATAGACTATGGTTTCCGTGTGTTCCGCGTGGACACCACAAATATGGAGGACGTTTACTATCGCCCAGCCGATTATAACCAAGGACAGATGCAGTTCTTTGCAAATAACATCAAAGCTGACAGAACACCGGAAGATCTACTCTTCCAGGTGATGCTCGACCTCGGCATCTTGCTTTCCTCCGACATTGAGGAGACAGAGATTGCCGGAAAGAAAGTATTCTCTGTTGCCGGGGGATATCTGATTGCCTGCTTTGATTCGGATGTTACCGAAGAGACGGTCAAGGCAATCGCACTGAGGAAGCCATTCTACGCCGTGTTCCGCGACAGTGGCATGGCGAGTGACAGTGTCGCAACGAACTTCGAACAGATTTTTGAAACCTACAGTCCGAAAACGCAAAGGAAGGTATTGTAATGGCAGATATGAAATTCAAATTTACCATACAGCCTTACCAGACCGAGGCTGTAGAAAGCGTGGTGGGTGTGTTTGCAGGTCAACCATTCAACGATCGCTTCACCTACCGCAGAGATGTGGAGATTAAACGAGACGTAACAAACTGGATGATTCCAGAAGAAGAACTGTATATGGGCTTTGCCAATGCCCGTGTGCAGCTTGATTCCGGACAGCTTCTTAATAATATACGCAGGATTCAGACTCGCAATAATATCAAGCTGTCGGAAAACGTAATGACCGGAGGGCTTGGCGCCTGCTCCCTTGACGTGGAGATGGAGACCGGAACGGGTAAGACCTACGTCTATATAAAGACCATGTTTGAACTGAACAAGCAGTACGGATGGAGCAAGTTTATCGTGGTCGTGCCAAGCATTGCTATTCGTGAGGGTGTCCGCAAGAGCTTTGAGACCATGCAGGATCACTTCATGGAATACTACGGCAAGAAGGCTCGTTTCTTCGTGTACGATTCTAAGAATCTGGCGGAGATTGATAACTTCAGCCAGAGTGCAGATATCAACGTCATGATTATAAACATTCAGGCCTTCAATGCCCGTGGAAAGGATGCAAGGCGTATCCGCACGGAACTGGATGACTTCGGCAGCAGAAAACCAATTGACGTTATCAAGGCGAACCGCCCCATTGTTATCCTTGATGAGCCGCAAAAAATGGGTGGCACTGCCACGCAGGAAAGTCTGAAAGAGTTTAATCCGCTCTTTTGCCTGAACTATTCCGCCACGCACAAACAGCACCATGAACTGGTGTATGTGCTTGATGCGCTGGATGCTTACAACAAGCGGCTGGTTAAGCGAATCGAGGTTAAAGGCTTTGATATTAAGAATCTGCGCGGAACAGACAGCTATCTTTTCCTGGAGGGCATTGTTATCTCTCCGAAGAAACCGCCGATGGCACGCATCGAGTTTGAAATCGGATACAACAAGTCCATCAACCGCGAGACAAGGCTACTGGGCGTGGACGATGACCTTTTCACACTCTCCAAAAATATGAATCAGTATCGAGGATACCGTATCAGTGAAATTGATCCCATTCGTGGAATTGTGACCTTTACCAACGGTGAAACAATCCATGCCGGAGAAGTCGTTGGAGATGTGTCCGAGGCTGACCTGCGCCGTGTACAGATCAGAGAAACCATCCGTTCTCACTTTGAAAAGGAGAAGGATTTGTTTTCCCGCGGCATCAAAACACTGTCCTTGTTTTTCATTGATGAGGTTGCGAAGTACCGAAAATATGATGACGATGGCAATGAGGTGAACTCGCAGTACGGAGAGATTTTTGAGCAGGAATATATGGATATCTTGAGCGAGTATCTTACGCTTTTCAACACGCCGTATGAGCAGTATCTCCGTGGTATTGATGTACATCAAACCCATGCCGGATATTTCAGCATAGATAAAAAAGGTCGTAAGGTAGATAGTTCTACCAAGCGTGGCAGTGATGAAAGTGACGATATCTCGGCTTATGATTTAATTTTGAAGGACAAGGAGCGGCTGCTTTCTTTCAGCAATCCCGTGCGTTTCATTTTCTCGCACTCGGCATTGCGTGAAGGCTGGGATAACCCGAATGTATTTCAGATTTGCACCTTGAAGCATGGTGGCAGTTCCCCTACGCAGAAACGTCAGGAGGTTGGCCGTGGCCTGCGTCTTTGCGTGAATCAGAACGGCGATCGTATGGATGCTGATACACTCGGCAGTCAGGTGCAACAAATCAACCAGCTGACCGTTATTGCTTCTGATGGGTATAAAGACTTCGTTGCCGATTTGCAGAAAGGCATTCGTGACGACCTTTACGAACGTCCTACCAAGGCTACGGCGGAATATTTTATTGGCAAGACGCTCATTATCGGTGGCAACGATGTCACTGTTTCCGATAAGCAGGGACGGGATATCTACCGTTACCTCATCAAGAACGACTATATCGATGAGGACGATCATGTTACCGATAAATACCGCGCTGACCTTGCGAACGGCGTACTCGCTCCCGTTCCGGAAAGCTGCACGGAAATTTCTGAGGGCGTCCATGCGCTTATCCAGAGCATCTTCGATGAACACGCCCTTGACAATATGATCAGTGATGGTCACGAAACGAAGATTCAGGAAAATGCACTGAACGATAACTTCTATAAGAAGGAGTTTCAGACGCTTTGGAATTATATTAACCACAAGTATGCGTATACTGTGGAGTTTGATAGCGAGGAACTTATCCGAAAAGCTATCGCGCATATCGATGATAAAATGTTCGTTGCAAGGTTGCAATACACTGTTACCACCGGCGAACAGGGGCAGGACTGGAATTCCGATAAGTTGAAAAGCGGCGCCGGATTCGTTGCGGAAAAGAGCCAGACCTATACTCTTGATCGAGCAGAAGGAAGCCAGGTTACATATGACCTTGTGGGTAAGATTGCTGAAGGTGCTAAACTGACCAGACGTACAGTTGCGCGAATCCTTGAGGGAATTAAGCCGTACACCTTTGCCATGTTCAAAAATAACCCGGAGGAGTTTATTACAAAGGCTATCCGCCTGATCAACGAGCAGAAAGCTACGATGATCGTGGAGAAGATTACTTATAATCAGACCGAAGGAACCTACGACAGTGCCATCTTTACAGCCGAAAAGAATACGGATTTTTCCAAGGCGTATCGGGCAAAGAAGAATGTACAGGACTATGTATTTGCGGACGGTTATGCAAAAGACGGCCAGAGCGTGGAGAGAAAGTTCGCTGAGGATATGGATTTAGCAGAGGAAGTCTGCGTTTACGCCAAACTTCCGAAGGGATTCTCTATTCCGACTCCGGTCGGCAATTACTCGCCTGACTGGGCGATTGCTTTCAACAAAGGTACGGTAAAGCACATATTCTTTATCGCCGAGACAAAAGGCACGATGGAAACGCTGAATCTGAAGCCGATTGAAAAAGCAAAGATTGACTGTGCAAGGAAATTGTTCGCAGAACTCTCATCGGCGGATGTGGTCTACGACAGCGTTGATAGTTATCAGCATCTGCTGGATATAATGGAAAGCCTGTAAGCAAGATAAAGGCATGAGAATGATTGTAACTTTTTAATTTTTCCCCACCTTTTAATTATTCCAAAATCGCTACACCGCAAGGCTGGTACCCCGCCGCATTACCGAGCGGCAGCAGGATAACTAAACACATAAAACAAGGGCTTCCAAAGTCAGAGTATGACCTTGGAAGCCCTTGTTTCAAGTCTTTTTCGGCAGCTTTTGCTCCGAAGAAGGCTTTTTCTTTTGTATCAAAATCGGTAGGAACATAGACCCCTGTTGCGGCAGCGGCGGCATGTTCGTGCAGTCGGCCAGGTTCGTGGAGAACCACGGCGGCAACATCAACCGGATTTCCATATTCGGTCAGGACTCCAACCCCACCACCTGGAAAATGGCGCAGATGAACCTGGCCATCCGCGGCATTGAGGCCGACCTGGGCAAGTACAACGCCGATACCTTCTTCAATGACTGCCACCCCCAGCTCAAGGCGGACTTCATTCTGGCGAACCCGCCCTTCAACCTTTCGGACTGGGGGCAGGACAAACTTCTGGACGACGTGCGCTGGCAGTACGGCACGCCGCCCGCCGGCAACGCCAACTTTGCCTGGCTCCAGCACATGATCTGGCACCTTGCGCCGAACGGCCGCATCGGCATGGTGCTGGCCAACGGTTCCCTCTCCTCCCAGAGCGGCGGCGAGGGCGACATCCGCAAAAACATCATCAACGCCGATCTGGTGGACTGCATCGTAGCCATGCCGTCCCAGCTGTTCTATACCACGCAGATTCCCGTCTCCCTGTGGTTCCTGGCCAGGAACAAGCGGCAGAAGGGCAAGACCCTGTTCATCGACGCCCGCAAGATGGGCACCATGGTGACCCGCAAACTGCGCGAGCTGACCGACGAGGACATCCACAAGCTGGCCGACACCTACAACGCCTTTGTGGACGGCACCCTGAAGGATGTGAAGGGCTTCTGCGCCATGGCCACCACGGAGGAAATCGCCAGGCAGGACTACATCCTCACTCCCGGCCGATATGTGGGCATCGAGGAGCAGCAGGACGACGGCGAGCCCTTCGAGGAAAAGATGACCCGGCTGACAAAGGAGCTGTCGGAGATGTTCCGGCAGTCCCATGAGCTGGAGGCGCAGATCCGGGAGCGGCTGAGGGGGATTGGGTATGAGGTGTAAACTTGCTGATATAGCGGAATTCAACCCCAACGAATCTCTAAAAAAGGGAACTATTGCAAAAAAAGTAGCAATGGAGCAATTGCGTCCTTTTTGCCGTGACATTCCCGGTTATACGCTGGAACCGTTCAACGGTGGAACGAAATTCCGGAATGGTGATACCATTATGGCAAGGATTACTCCTTGTTTGGAAAATGGAAAAACGGCGAAGGTTGCCATTTTGGATGACGGTGAGATTGGATTTGGTTCCACAGAGTATATCGTTTTCCGCGCTAAAAAAAGCGTTTCTGACGAAGATTATTTGTATTATCTGGTTTGTAGCCCGCTTGTTCGCGATGCAGCCATTAAATCCATGGTAGGTTCATCCGGGAGACAGCGCGTTCAAATTGATGTTGTACAAAATTTAGAAGTTGACTTGCCCTCTATGACAGAGCAAAAAAAGATAGGTGCTCTGTTACGTGCTCTCGACGACAAAATCGAACTGAACAACAAGATCAACGAGAATTTGGAGCAACAGGCCCAGGCATTTTATCAAGAACTATTCATCAATCATGCCAACCCCGAATGGAAGCAAGGCCATCTCTCAGACTTAATAATCGTGAGATATGGTAAAGACCACAAAAAGCTTGCCGATGGATCAGTTCCGGTCTTTGGCTCTGGTGGTCTTATGCGCAAGGTAGAGCGCCCATTGTATGATAAGGAATCTGTATTGATTCCTCGCAAGGGAACATTGAACAATGTTATGTATATTAACGAACCGTTCTGGTCTGTTGACACAATGTTTTACACAGAGATGAAATTTCCTAATATTGCAAAATTCGTTTATCATTTTCTTAAAAGCAAAGATCTTGCTTCGATGAATGCGGGTTCAGCCGTCCCAAGTATGACAACCGATATTCTCAACACAATTGAGATTCGAATCCCGAGCCGTGATGTCCTTGCTACTTTTGAAAACATTGTTTCTCCGATGTACGAAACGATGCAACATAGCATCAAAGAATCAGCTAAACTTGCTACGATTAGAGATAGCTTATTGCCGAAGCTGATGTCTGGTGAAATCGATGTTTCCGAATTGCAGTTTTGAGGCGACAAATTATCATTCATGAGTTCAACAACGCATTTCCGGACCGCAATATGCAAGGAGAATATACGTGGAAGAAAAAGACTATTCGAATGAAAACATAATTGTAATTGAATCATTGAATGACTACCTATCTGCAATTTCCGAAATAAGGGAAAGGGTAAAAGAAACTGAGGGACTTCATCCGAGCAACCAGCAATTTTATTTTCGTGGCCAAGCAAATTCCGCCTGGGAAATTATCCCGAGCGTGTATCGTGGAAATTTACTTGCAAATGAGCCTGAATTAATTCGTTCTGCATACTTACGCAATCCAGTAGAATTTCGTACTTTCACCAGCAGCTTTGAAAGACTTACGAAACTTCAACACTATGGATTGCCTACCCGTCTGCTGGACGTAACAACAAATCCGTTGGTAGCTCTATATTTTGCCTGTCAATTACATGATGAAATTCAAGAGAATGAAGAAACGGGAATCAAGGAAGTTAAATCTACCGATGGAGCTGTATTTTACAAGCGAACTTATGGAAGAGGTTTTCAAGATGTCGAAATAGAAACCATTTCGTTTCTTGCTTCAGAAAGCATACCTGGAGATTTGACACTTGAAAGCTGTTTGGAATTGCTAACAGAAAAAGGGATATACTCTTCTTTCGCTGCAAACAACTGCCGCACGAAAAAATATAACAGCCTAATTCAATCTCTGCAAAACAATTACTTTGTTATTTCAACGCTTAATAACGATCGATTAATTCGGCAAAGTGGAGCATTTCTTTTACCAGGGCACTACAACATTTTTATTGATCCAACAGATATAGGAAAAAGCCTGATTCAGCGTGCAAGCAGCAGTTTAACAGATGAATTCGAAGAAGAACATTTTGTAATTCCATGTGGGAGAAAGCCAGAAATTCTTGAGGAATTAGATTTATATAACATTAATGAAGGAGCTCTTTTCCCTGAATTGGAGCATCAAATGGCATATATAAAACAACGGCGGCTTACCAAAGACATGTCTCATCTCGGACAATTTAGTAAGGTGTCTAAAAGTGAAGGAAAAGAGAAGCCGAATGGGGAAATCCCATTTCTAGACGATGCTGATGCAGTAAAAATCTTTGAAACAGTTCTGCCACAACACATTTCTTCATCTTACCTTAAGGAAGTGCTAGAGAGTTTAAAAGCAGATCTATGTATAGACTGGTATCAGAAGGAAAGCGCGGTAAGTACAATGCGGCTTCATCTTACAAAGCTGTTATCGAGTAAACCAGATTTTAACCGTCACTCCGCTTCCGAAAAATCAAAAGAAATTATGGATGCCATTTTACTGAGAATTAAACAATAGATACTGCGCATTATGGTAGGAGGTTTGTTGCTATGTGGAAGGACTGGAACTTCTGGCTAGCTTTAATAACTGCTGTGGCAGCAATCATCGCATTATTTTTAAGCATTTGGCAGACAAAAATTAGCAACAAGCAACAATTGTTTGATCGCAGATTAAATAGGTTTTTGATTGCAAAAAGTCTGTTGTCGCTCTACAAAGAAAACAAACTGTTACTTGAAAGAAAAAGAGAAGATGAACTTCAATGGTCAGTCGATCAAGAGTTTATTTGGCTGACGAATAATACGTATTTAGAAGAGTCGGCGGAAGCTATTATACAGCCACTTACTGCCCCCTATCATCAAAGTTTTCTAAAAAAGCGGGATGAATTAAAAACACTTGCAATTGAAATCAGGTTGATTTTCAAGGGAAAAGAAAGCGTCTTGCTTGCCGAATTTGTCTCTTGTTACGAGCAAATGCTAAAAGCAATTTATTCTTATGCATGTTTTTTGAATAATATACGCAAGGAAAACGAGCAAAAAGCAATGACTGCTGAAGAACAAAAAAGATTATTTCCAGATACAGAGCAACGTAAAGACTACTTTAGGGCATTGGACAATTTAAAAAACGCTTATAACAGCCTGACAAGGCAAAACGCGGAGGAAAAAATAGAAAAGCAAGTGAGACTGATGCAGAGTAAAAGAAGGTGATGTTAAATGTTCATTCCTTGCAACGAATCTATCAACGAAAAACTTTCTTACTGTATACAGATCATATTTGGAGGCGCTTATCGATTTTTGCGGATACATGTAGGCATTACTCTATGCCCTCACCGAATCCAACTACGAAAATGCCGTGTTGCAACTCTTCACCCAATTCCGGCTATGCTTACGCCTACCTCCCAGACATTCACAGGAACTATCGCGTATCTTCGTATTTGCTTAGAGCGTTGAGTACCAAACATAAAGGTGAGAGATAAAATGGATGAAAATTTCAAGTTTGCCAGAAGAAAATTTGAAGAAGCGATTGCTGCATTATACCATAAGGATTTTGCTATAATTGAGAAGCAATGCAGTGAGCGTTCCATCGTTTTCAGGCTCGGGCTTTATGTCGCACAGAACTTTGAAGAATGCGGCTATCATGTCGATTGTGAGTACAACAGAAGGGGTGCTGAACCAAAATCGTTGAGAGGAAAACGATTTAATTTCCCTGATGTGATTGTACATCAACGGGGAAATAGCGAGAACAATCTCCTTGTTGTAGAAGTAAAAACGCGCAATGATACGCGATTAGCCCATTTTCAGAATGACATTAATAAACTGATTGGTTTTACTGAAGAAGGCCCATATTCATATGCAGGAGGAATCCATGTATATGTCAGCGCGACAATTTGCTTCCTTGCCTGGTATAAACAAGGAGAAGCCATCGAATACCGGAAATATAGAATTAACAAAGATACCCATGCCCTTTTGTTAATGGATGCAAATTCAGCACAGAACAAATGCATATTCGATAGATGGTATTGCGATTCCAATGGTGAATCTGATATACACAAGAGGTGACCCACCATGCCCTTCACCGAATCCAACTACGAAAACGCCGTCTTGCAGCTTTTTACCCAGACCCTGGGCTACTCCTATGCCTACGGCCCGGACATCCAGCGGGACTATCACTCGCCCCTGTATGAGGATGAGCTGCTGCCCGCGCTGCGGGCGGTCAACCCCACCCTGCCCCAGGCGGCGCTGGACGATGCGGTGTATAAGCTCAAAAACTTTGCCTCCGGCTCCCTCCTGCAGAAAAACATGGTCTTTACCGACTATCTGCAAAACGGCGTGCCGGTCAAGTTCGTGGTGAAGGGCGAGGAGCGCGCGGGTCTGGTGTACCTGGTGGACTACCAGCGCCCGGAGAACAACCGCTTTATAGTCATCAACCAGTGGACGGTGGTGGAAAACAGCGAGAAGCGGGCCGACGTGGTGCTGTTTGTCAACGGCCTGCCTCTGGTGGTGGTGGAGCTCAAGTCCCCCTCCCGCGAGGAGACGGATGCCTCCGCCGCCTACCGGCAGCTGCGCAACTACATGCACGAGATTCCGTCGCTGTTCATCTACAATCAGGTGTGCGTCATGAGCGACCTGACCACCTCCAAGGCGGGCACCATCACCTCCGGCGAGGACCGCTTCATGGAGTGGAAGACCAAGGATGGCAGCTACGAAAACACCCAGCACGCCCAGTTTGACACCTTCTTTGAGGGCATCTTTGAAAAGGCGCGGTTTCTGGACATCCTGCGCAACTTCATCTGCTTCAATGTGGACGGCGCCAACACCTTCAAGATTCTGGCGGGCTATCATCAGTATTTCGCCGTGAAAAAGGCCATCGAATCCACCCGGCATGCCACCGTAACCGATGGCAAGGGCGGCGTGTTCTGGCATACCCAGGGCAGCGGAAAATCCCTGTCCATGGTGTTCTATGCCCATTACCTGCAAAAGGCGCTGGAAAGCCCCACCATCGTGGTCATCACCGACCGAAACGACCTGGATAACCAGCTCTACGGCCAGTTCTCCCGTTGCAGGGATTTCCTGCGCCAGACGCCCCAGCAGGCCGAAAGCCGCCAGCATTTGCAGGCGCTGCTGGCGGGCCGCCAGGCCAACGGCATCATCTTCACCACCATGCAGAAGTTCGAGGAAACCGGAGAGCCCCTGTCGGAGCGCCGGAACATCGTGGTCATGGCGGATGAGGCCCACCGGGGCCAGTATGGCCTCACCGAAAAGCTGGTCACCCGCCAGAATGAAAAGGGCGAGCTGGAGGTGCGGACCTCCATTGGCACGGCCCGCATCATCCGCGACAGCCTGCCAAACGCAACCTACATCGGCTTTACCGGCACGCCCATCTCCGCCAGGGACCGCAGTACCCGGGACGTGTTCGGCGACTATATCGACATCTACGACATGACCCAGGCAGTGGAGGACGGCGCCACCCGTCCGGTCTACTACGAAAGCCGGGTCATCCACCTGAAGCTGGACGAAAACACCCTGCGGCTTATCGACGCGGAATATGACCTGATGGCGGAGAATGCCGACCCTTACGTCATCGAAAAAAGCAAAAAGGAGCTGGGCCAGATGGAGGCCATTCTGGGGGCGGACCAGACCATCGCCTCGCTGGTGGATGACATTCTGGACCATTACGAAAACTACCGCGCCCATCTGCTCACGGGCAAGGCCATGATTGTGGCGTATTCCCGCCCCATCGCCATGAAGATTTACAAGCGCATACTCCAGCTTCACCCGGACTGGACGGAAAAGGTCGCCGTGGTCATGACCCAGGGCAACAACGACCCGGAGGAATGGCGGGAGATCATCGGCAACAAGGCCCACAAGGAGGAGCTGGCCCGCAAATTCAAGGACAACGACTCCCCGCTGAAAATCGCCATCGTGGTGGACATGTGGCTCACCGGTTTTGACGTACCGTCCCTGGCCACCATGTACGTGTACAAGCCCATGGCCGGACACAACCTGATGCAGGCCATCGCCCGCGTAAACCGCGTTTTCCGGGATAAGGAGGGCGGCCTGGTGGTGGACTATGTGGGCATTGCCGCCGCGCTCAAGCAGGCCATGAACGACTACACCGTCCGGGACAAGAAGAACTACGGCGACCCCGACGTGGGCAAGGCGGCCTATCCCAAGTTCCTGGAAAAGCTGGAAGTCTGCCGCGATCTCTTCCACGGGTTTGACTACACCGGCTTCCTGACGGGGGACGATCTGGAAAAGGCACGAATGATCAGCGGCGGCGTCAACTTCCTGCTGGGCCAATCGGTGTCCGAGCGCGGACTGCCCGACAGCGAAAAGACACAGAACGTCTACATCAAGGGAGCACTTCTGCTTCGGCAGGCCCTTTCCCTGTGCAGCAGCATGGTGGATGAGCGGACTCGGTTTGAAGCGGCCTATTTTGAGGCGGTGCGGACCATGCTGGTGCGGCTCTCAATCGGCGGCACAGGCAAGAAATTTACGTTGCCGGAGGTCAACCAGCGCATCAACGAACTGTTGAAGCACAGCATCCAGAGTGAAGGCGTCATCAACCTGTTTTCCGATGTGGGCACGGAGTTCTCCCTCTTTGACCCGAAATTCCTTGAAGAAATCGCTGGCATGAAGGAGAAGAATCTGGCGGTCGAGCTGCTGAAAAAGCTGATTGCGGAGCAGGTCTCCATCTACCGGCGTACCAATCTGGTGAAATCGGAAAAATTCTCCGAGATCATCCAGAGCACCATGAACCGGTATCTCAACGGGATGCTGACCAACGAAGAAGTGATTCAGGAGCTTCTCAAGCTGGCCAAGGAAATTTCCAACGCTCATGCAGAGGGCGAAAAGCTGGGGCTCACTGCAGAGGAACTGGCCTTTTACGATGCGATCACCAAACCGCAGGCGATCAAGGATTTCTACGAACGCGATGAGCTGATAGCGATTACCAAAGAACTGACCGATCTGCTACGCCAGAACCGCACCATTGACTGGCAGAAGAAGGAGAGCGCCCGGGCCGGTATGCGCCGGTTGGTAAAGCGGCTCCTCAAAAAGCACAAGTATCCGCCGGAGGGCATGGAGGATGCGGTACAGACCGTGATGAGCCAGTGCGAGATGTGGACGGATGCAATGGAGACATAAAATAAATTTGCAGAAGATTGTGAATATCAGGAACAAAGAGTGCGCCCTTGTGTCGTTAATAATCAGAGGCTATCGTACAATCTGATTTCAGAAAGGAGGTTTTCTTTCATTCCCATCACATACCAATTCCCGTATGATAGCCCCG
>OHAV01000127.1_pt1 | contig 39128 bp, 41 predicted proteins | sample 1577271 | NCBI WGS metagenome assembly OHAV01 (sample SAMEA3879537, study PRJEB24766) | human gut metagenome | biome: human-associated habitat; feature: feces | place: USA | collected 1985/1987 | reverse complement strand
GGAATGACAATCGCAAAAAGGATTTTGAAAATCAACAAAGTTTTTGAAAGAGTCTCCAACTGATATATTTATTATCTGACATATTATATCATTTATATAAACAAGATAATAAATTTGTTGGAACTCAACATTAACATTAACGATTAGATTTCATTATTTTAGAGTTAAATTACACTCCAATAATTAGAAAAATTAAATTAATAATAAATCCAAATTGTTAAATAACTAATAGTTATTGGTGAGAATATGGGCCTTATTGGTTTTGACAATACATGGTACTGTGATAAATGCAATGCACGTTTCAAGGATGAAGATGATTTTATTTACTGCCCATACTGTGGGGATGTTTTAAAGAATGACTGGTATCAAATGACTTTACAATCTATTGAAGAATTTTTCAATAAGGCTTCAAAAAGCATTTGTGAAGAGTGCGGGGAAGAATTTGATAAAGACTATAACTTCTGCCATCTTTGTTCAAAAGAACTGAAAAAAGAAAATATTCCTTTTAAAATAGAAGAAGATAATTCAATTACTGCTGACTGGAATGGTGAAAAAACCGTGATATTTGATAAAGACATGTTTATATCTCATCCTCATTTTTCAGGAAGTGCTGTCATTAAAAGTTTTGAATTCAAAGAAAATATAGATTATAAACTAATGAAACTGGGATTAAAACCTTCTGAAAAACTAACATATAATGAGACATTCTCCATGTTTGTTTCCCTAGAAGGAGCAGGAAGGATAGTAAATGGTGTAATAGAATTTATTCAAGATGATTCCAGGGAATATGATCCAGGATACATGCACGTTTATAAAATCAGAGAAGATTTATATGTTGTATTGTCTGTAGATTATGTGGTGTACTAAAAATTTTAAATTAGAATATGGGTTTAACCGAATAAGTGATTTTTATGAAAAGAATAACAGATTATAATATTAAATATGCTCCCGACGAAGATATAATTAATATTTTGAAAACAAATCATCTAATCATTGTAAAGGGCGTTAATGCTCAAGATAAGATTTTAAATTTATTATTTAATCTTAAAACTGATGCATTAGGTTTAGTGAATGGTAAATGTTTTGATATTGAAAAAGAAGAGGATATTTTAAAGGAATTAAATATGGAAAAAGTTCTTTTTAGGCAAACTACACCATTTTTAGTTTTGTCTCATGGAGGAAAATTAATTTTTAAATTAAAAGATGATATGGCTATTTCTGTCATTATAAAAGCAGAAGATGGGTGGCCTGTTTACCATGTTAGAACATACTCTCCTAATGAAAAAGAAATTTTATTTGATAAAGAAAGTGATGACGACATAAATCTTAATATTCATGAATTCAAACCAAAATTTACCAGTATTTCTGATGTAAATCAGGCACTGAAAGGTAAAAAAATAAACTTAGATAGAACTATGGCTCGTGTGAGTATGCCTGATTTTTATGCTGGACCCACTGTTGAGGTTGAAGGTGATGGAATATACATACATACAGTATATGCAATAAAAGGATATGTTGCCAGTGAGATTTATGAATATGAAATCTATGACAATGACTTTGTTACTGTTGGAATACAATCTGGTTTAGGAGATTATGATTTAAGATTAAGTCCACAATGTTACACTGGAGATGAAGCTGGCGATTATGGAATTGAGGTTGATGATGATGGTACAGTTTACTTATGTGAAAATACTGGTGGTATGTTTGGAGGAGTAAGGAGAATACGTGATTTATCAGAACCTTTAAATGCTTTTGTTGTTGAAATTCTGATGAATACACTTGTTTTTGAAGATTCCTTATTGGATGAAAGTGTGATGTATTGTCCTGATTGTGGGGAATCCTATGATAATGATGAAGAATTATGTCCCGATTGTGGAACAAAATTAGTCACAGAATTCGAAATTACTATGTTAGAATACAAGGGATTACTGTAAAAAATCAACTGTTTTATATAATTATTAATTATTTTATTGAAGAGAAATAATAAAATTATAATTTATTCATGTTTTTATTATGAATCCACTCACGATGTTTTCCAATAGCTACTCTGACAATAACATCAATCAAATCAGTTTCATCTTCCTTTTTAAAATAGTAATAGGCCGGTCCTTCTAGCATTTGCCTTAAATCATATAATGGTTTTGGTTTAACTGCATCGGGATTCATCAATCCATAATTCTTCAATATCTTCACATTATCTGTTTCATATTTCTCCAGCTCGGATTTCTGAACTTTAGTAGCTACAGTCTTTTCTTTTTTGTCAAATATCTTAGCTATTTGAGATGAATCAATTAATATGCTAGATTCTATTAATAATAATGTTATTTCTTTTCCTTTAACGGTTATGGTTGTTGGATGTGAATTTTCACTATCTAATATTATTTTCATTTTTATAGCCTCATTTATATAATATAGCTACTTTATTAAATATATTTTTTCAAAATAGAATATTATTAATATGTGTGTAAAACATAATTATCAATAATAATCATGATGTGATATTATGGATGAAAATGTTAAAGTTTTTGAACCTAAATTTGTTAGTATTTCAGATGTTAAACTGGAATTAAAAGATAAAGAAATAGATTTGAGAAAAACAATTGAAAAAGTAATATCAAAAGATTTTGGAATAGGAGAGTGCTGTTTAGTTGTAGTTGAGGACCATGATGATGAATGGTATATTCAATTTGATTTAGAGCGATATACTGATGAATACTATGATAAACTGGAAGAACTTAAAGATGAAGGTAAATGGATATATATCCAAGCAGTATATGCAAATAGGGAAATTGCAGGCCATACTGAAAATATTTATCAATATGAAGTTTCTGATGAGGAATATGAAAATGATGATTATGTAAGCGTTGGTGTAGCTTCCTGTTTAGGAGATTGTGATTTATTATTAAGTGGAGATTATTATGCTGGAGATGATACTTCCGATTATGGAATTATGATTGAAAATGGTAAAATAAATTTTGAAATGTTTATTGGAGGAATGTTTTCATCAATTGATCCGATAACTGATTTATCCGAACCATTACATGCATTAGCTATTGAAACAATGCTTGATATAATCGAGTTTAAAGACTGAATATTTAAAAAAAGCTGGGAGAATGGTCAGTCCCAGCTTTCATGGATTTGGAGTAAAAAACTCTTAGCAGAAGATGTTAGTGAAGAAAAAGCAATTAAAACTTCACCAAATCAACCATTGAGATTTTTATATTCTTTTTCCCTACACGCATCCCTAACGAAAGGGTCAATATATTTAGGAGTTAAATATGGCTCATGCTCTGAAATTACCTTTGATAATTCTATTAGGTGCGTTCATTAACACACCGACAGAGGAAAGTATGAATAGCTTTGTATACATTGGCAATTCATCACGGATGTCTTTTCTCATGAATTCAATCAATGGATAGAAATCGTACATCTCACCGTCAGGACCTAAAGGTGCAACGGTTGTTCCTGTAGTCCTGGAGTATAACAATTTCATTCCTGGGTTAATGTAGTCCATACCGATGTAGGTTTTGTCCCCCATCTCGGAACCCCCATCACAGACAGCAGTTCCAAGGATGTCAATGTTGTCAACGCCATAATAACTTTTAATTAATTCAACTGGTTCGACTTGCCTATTGCTTTCGAATATGTCTGATTTTAAAGTGGTTAATGATTTGTAGCTCACGGCCATACTGTTTAAGTTAGCATAGCTTCCAGCTGATTCCTTGAACTTCTCTTGGGCTTTAAGGATGGTCATACCAGTATCGTCACCGCTTTGGAAGTTGTAGGTTGCAACTTTTGAAGAATTCATTATCATATCAATGGCTGCCTTTTCAATGCTTCTGCCGATTAATACGCCAACGTCCTGAAGCATATCATTAACGGAAATTAAATTGGAATCAAGCATTTGAGCAGAAACGTTTAGGACCCCGCCAATGGTATCAATGGAGACTGTTTCGCTAATTGGTTTTCTAACGTTTAATTCCTGAAGTGTAGCACCAGGAGCAATATCTTTAGCCTCACCCAACACACCAGATTGAATAGCTTCTTCGATATTGACTCTTTGAGACATGTAAGTGTAATACTGACTGTTTTCCTGTATCTCTTGCTTTGGAAGTAATCTGGTGAATTTCATCCATTTAGCTGAAGTATCGGCCACTATCTGTGCCATCACTTCGTTTTGTACTTTAGCATCATTTCCTTTAGTTAACATTAACATATCCTCCTATGGTCTGCAGGTACCTTTCAAGGCAAGTCCAGGTTTATTTAATAATATACCTACTTTACTTTGTATAAATAACTTTGTATATTGAGGTAACTCATCGTAAATATCTTTACGCATTATTTCAATGATAGGATAGAAGTCTGCTATGTTTTCATCGCTTGTAATAGGTGCAACAGTAGTTCCTGAAGATTTTGAATACAATACTGTTAACGGAGCATTACGGAGATCAAAACCAATGTATTGTTTGTCACCTATAAGAGATCCGCCATCCGCTTGGGTTGTTCCCAAAAGATCGATATTATCAATACCATAGTACTCTTTAATGTTTTCAACAGGCTGAACTAACTTGTTGGATGAGTAAGCTAATTGTTTCACATAGCTTAAGGTTTTGTAGGACTCGGCCATTATTGTTAAATCAGCACCTGATCCAGCATTGCCTTTGAAAGCTTCCTGTGCTTTGATGACAAATTTACCGTAGGCATCCATAGTATCCTGAGTTTCACTGGTATTGTAAACCGGAACGTTTGGAGAGCTTATTAAAGTATCGTAGATGTTATATTCAATACGATTAGCAATAACAGTAGCTACATCACCTAACAAGTCTTCAAATGAAACAATATCACTATCAAACACATCTTTATTAACATTAAGGACACCACCAACAGTATCAATACTGATAGTGTCTGTTACTGGCTTTCTGATGTTTAACTCTTGTAAAGATGCACCTGGAGCAATGTCTTTAGCTTCTCCAAGTAAACCTTTTTTAATAGCTTCATCAAGATTAATGTTTTGTCTAAAGTAGGTGTAGTAGTCGGAGTTCTCTTTGATTTCTTGTTTAGAAAACAATCTAGCTAATTTTAACCTCTTTGCAGTTTCATCCGTAATAGTTTGAGCTATTACCTCGTTTTGTACTTTAGTATCATTTCCTTTTGTAATCATTCATTATCACCTTAAGTTTGGCCAGTAGTTCCAATATCGTATGGTCTGAATACTTCAATGTATTTGTAATCATCTGAGCTTGCAACAGGATGCATTGCTATATATTCACCGTCTTCTGATTTGATGGCTCCAGTGCTGGTTAAAGCTATTCTGTCATTAACGGCAATGTTTGATAAACCACTGGCTAATTTTAATCTGAATAAATGTCCCAATACCAATATTGCGGTTTTTCTTTTACCACCAGTCATGGTGACCGGATCGTTGACTGCAATGCCCAAAATGATTTCATCTTCAGCTGCAGTATATTTTTTAACTGTAGGTTTTCCGATATCTGAATTGGCTGATAATATTACAGCATCATCGACCTTGATTTTATTGCCTGCATACTCATATCCAGGAGTTTCTCCAGTAGGAGTAGTAACGGTGGTTGCAGTAATTGTACCTTCATCTAATAAGAAAGTTGTGAGTTCTTTTCTTTCTTCAAGTAAAATAATTGAATCTGCCATTATATATGTCCTCCACTTAAATCTTAATATTACTTAATTTATTACTTATAATATATAAAGATTTATATATAATGGCTACTTTTTTAAAAGTTTTGTGAAGATTGACATTAACATTAACAGTTAAAAATCAAGTCACCAATTTTCTGCATCAATAATAGATTGCTCTGCTTCGCCACTTTCAATCATAGCAATACCTATATCAAAATTAGTTTTAATATCACTCATTAATCTTAGTTCAGAATCCCAAACTTCATTTTCATGCTCACGAGTAATACCCCAAAGACTTGCATCAAGTTCACCTTCAATTAAATCTTCAGCCAGCAATTCCTCATAAATTGAAAAGTATTTGACTTGAATCTCTTCACACAATTTCTTAAGCTGTTCATAATCATTAATGAGATCTTCTACTTGAAGTCTATGAAATTTGAATCTAGCATAATCATACATTAGTTTCATCTTCCTGAAACTATCAAGAACTTCTTTTTCATCATCTTCAAGTCCATCATATGTTCTTATTTTTTCTTTATTCATAATAATCACTATTTATTAGTTGAATAAAGACATATAAAAGCTTTTTGATATAAGTATGGAGCATTATTGCTTTCAACTTGTAATTTTATAAGTTTAAAATCAATATTATATTAACATGTGCAAAAAGTAAAATAATTAAATATTAGATTTTTCACGAATTAAATTTTTAAATTCTGAAACATGTTCTTCAAAATCATCTAAAGATTTAACTCCAGTAATAGTGATTTTTCCACTACCAAAAAGAAGATAAGTAATACCATACTTGTCTTTAAAATTCATACCTGGAAATACTTCAGGTTCATAAGAAGCATCATAATTAGTTAATTCAATGATTAATTTCTCTAAATCTACTTCAAAGTCTAGTTGATCCATGTAAACCCGATTGTTAATATTAATATTTTTAATATTATTGTCTACCTCATATTCTTTAATATAAGAAACAACATGGTTAGCTATATCAATTATTTCTTGCTCACTCTTTGCTCCTGTGATTAAGAATTTGCCTGAACCATAAAAAGCAGTATATTTATTATATGGAGGTATTTTAGATTTAACCCAATGGTGTGCTCTTTCAACATTAGGTAATTTAATCAAAATCTCTTCTAAATTAAATGGTTTTTCCATCTCAACTGTTGCAACAATATTTACTACTTTCATTATAGTTCTCCCTAAATAATTTTTAGATATAATTTATTCATTAATTTTTTCATATATCAATTCCTTAAATTCTTCAACATAATTTTCAAGATTATCTAAAGATTTAACTCCTGTAATTGTAATTTTGCCACTATTAAATAATAAATAAGTAATACCGTTTGAATCTTTAAATTTTAATGCTGGAAATTGTTCTGGTTCATAAGAAGCATTGTATTCAAATAATTTCATAATTAATTTGTCTAAATTAATTTTATATTCTACTTGATCGATTAATACATAATTATTCACTTTAATAGCCTTAATTGAATTAGAAATTCCATGTTGTTTTAAATATTTCAATAACTCATTAGCTAAATTATTTAATTCATCATAGCTCTTAGTACCTGATATAAAGATTTTTCCACTTTTATATAATGCTATATAATTATTATTTGGAGAAAATCTCATTTTAACCCAACTCATACAGGGTTCAGTTTCGGGTATTTTATCTAAAAGTTCTTTCATGATGAACTTTTTTTCCACTTCAACAATTGCAACCATACTAACTATTTTCATCAAATATATCTTTGTAATTAACTTATTATTATATATGGAGAACAATTATAATATGTTACTCACAAAAATAAATATTATATTAAATGTAAGGTGATAATTTGACAAACATTAATGAAATTTCAGGATTTATATGGAGTATAGCAGATTCTGTTTTAAGAGGGTCATACAAAAGAAATGAATATCAAAAAGTAATACTGCCATTCACAGTATTGAAAAGATTTGATAGTGTATTAGAATACTCTAAAAAAGATGTTGTAGATACATATGAAACTAATAAAGGTAAAACACCAGTCCTTGAACCAATCCTCATGGCCAAAGCAGTTGATGAAAATGGACGTGAATTAGGATTCTATAATTATTCTAAATTTGATTTTAAAACATTATTACAAGACCCAGATAACTTAGAACAAAACATTACCTACTACATTAATAGTTTCAGTAAAAATGTAACTGATATTCTTGAAAACTTTGACATTGAAAAACAAATAGCTAAACTCTCAAAAGCAAATTTATTATACTTATTAATTAAAAAATTCAATGAAACTGATATAGATTTATCACCTAAACATATTTCTAACCATGACATGGGAACAATATTTGAAGAACTCATTAGGAAATTTTCAGAAACATCAAATGAAGAAGCAGGAGAACATTTCACCCCAAGAGATGTGGTAAAACTCATGACAGAGTTACTTTTTGTAGGCGAAGATGAAGCTTCTGGAAGTATTAAGTTAATATATGATCCTGCTTGTGGTACTGGGGGAATGCTTACTAGTTGTAAAGAATTCATAACAAAGAACAATCCCGATATTGATGTTGTATTATATGGTCAAGAAATAAACGATGAAATATATGCAATATGTAAAGCAGACATGCTAATGAAAGGAGAAAACGCTGAAAACATCAAAGGACCCTCAAGCACTCTATCTGACGATCAATTACCATCAAATAAGTTTGATTACATGATTTCAAATCCACCATATGGTCGAGATTGGGAACAAGATAAACAAAAAGTAGATAAAGAAGCTGAGGAATTTGGATTTGATGGAAGATTTGGTGCGGGATTACCAAGAAAAGGTGATGGACAACTACTCTTTATTCAACACATGATATCTAAAATGAAAGATAATGGTAAATCTAGAATTGCGGTTATTACTAATGGTTCACCTCTGTTTGCTGGAGATGCTGGTTCAGGTGAAAGCAATATTCGTAAATGGATTTTTGAAAACGATTATCTTGAAGCATTAATTGCTTTACCTGATCAATTATTTTTTAATACTGGAATAGGAACCTATGTATGGGTATTAACTAATGAAAAAACCTCACAAAGAGAAGGCAAAGTACAATTAATTGATGCACGTGACGAATTTGAAGGTATGCGAAAATCACTTGGTAATAAAAGACATTTGATTACTGATGAATCAATAACAAAAATTATTAAAGCTTATGAAGATTTTAATGAAGGGAATAACGTCAAGATATTTTATAATGAAGATTTTGGCTATACAAAAATTACTGTAGAGCGCCCAATGCAACTAAATTATCAAGTAACTCCTATCAGGCTTGAAAATTTATATTCCTATAATCAATTTAAGAAGTTAGCGGAGAGCAACAGTAAAGATTTAGAAACTAGACTTAATGAAGAAGATGAAGGTAAAAAACAACAAGAAGCAATAAAAGAAGCATTACTAACAATTGGTGATGATTTATATACTGATTGGGATATTTTCGAAGTTAAAGTTAATAAAGCTTTAAAATCATTTGATTTAAAACCTGCTTTTATAAAAAATATTATTGAAAAATTATCTGAACATGATGACACTGCTAAATATGTAACTGATAAACGAGGAAATCCTAAACCAGATAGTAATTTAAGAAGCACTGAAAAAATACCTTTAGTACGAAATATTGACGACTATTTTGAAGATGAAGTACTAAAATATTATCCTAATGCTTGGTATGAACCTAAAAAGAATAAAATTGGGTATGAAATCAATTTTACTAAATTTTTCTATTCATATAATCCGCCACGTTCCTTAGAAAGTATTGGTTCAGATATAACAAAAAAAACAAATGATATTAAAGAAAATGCTGAGAGAATTAATACTATATTAAATAAAAATAAATATGCTTCTGATTTAGAAATACCTGAAACATGGATTTCTGATAAAATTAAACATCAAGTTGAAGATAAACCCTATTCAATTGTTGATGGTCCTTTTGGAACTCAATTACATAATGATGAATATGTTGATGAAGGCGTTCCGGTTGTTCGTATAGTTAACCTAAATTATGATGGTAATTTTGATCCTGAAAAACTTGTTTTTATTACTGAAGAAAAATATCAAACACTAAAAAGAAGTTCTGTAACTCCCGGTGATTTAATAGTAGCAAAAACTGGAGCAACAATAGGAAAGGTTGGTGTTTTTGAAGGTTATGAAAAAGGAATTATTGCCTCCAGTTGTTTAAAAATATCATTAAATAATAAAATTTCACCAGAATTCTTTAAATATTATTTGATTTCAGATTATTGTCAAAAACAAATCTTGCTTTCATCATCAGGTTCAACAAGAGATACAATAAATATGGAACAAATAGCTAATCTGGATATTTTATTACCAAAGACTTCAGATGAACAAAATAAAATAGCAAATTATTTAGATGATAATATAAATGAGATAAATAAAAATATTGACACATGTAAAGAGTATTTGGAGTTATTAGAAGAATATAAAACTTCATTGATTTATCATGCAACAACTGGTAAAATAAAATTTGAGGAATAATTATGAGTACTGATACTTCAGAAAAGGGCTTTCAAAAAGATATTATAAATTATCTTACAAGTACAGGTTATGAGAAAAGAAAAAGTATTGATTATAATGTTGTTTCTTGTTTAGATGTTGAATTAGTTTTAAGATTCATCCATACTACCCAACCTAAAGCTTGGAATAAATTTGCAGGAATACATAAAACAAATCCCGAAGCTAGTTTTATTAGTTCATTAATGAAACGAATAAATAAATATGGAACTATTGATGTTTTACGTAATGGCTTTAGAGATTCCGGAACTAAGTTTTATTTATTTTATCCTCCACCTAACAATAATTTAAATCCTGAATTAAAAGCTAAATTTAATCAAAATATCTTTTCTGTTGTTGATGAACTAGAATATGAAAATAAAGATAAAGGCAATAGGCTCGATTTAGTTATTTTTATCAATGGTATCCCTATATCAACTATTGAACTAAAAAATACTTTTTCACAAGGCGTGGAAAATGCCATTAAACAATACAAAAAGGATCGTGATCCTAGAGAACAATTATTTAAAAATTGTTTAGTTCATTTTGCTATGAGTAATGAAAAGATTTACATGGCAACTAAACTAGCTGGGTCAAAAACAAGATTCTTACCATTCAACAAAGGCATTATCAATCCTGATGTTGAAGGTGACTATAAAACATCTTACTTATATACTGAGATATTACAAAGGAATCAATTATCTCGTTTGATTAATAATTTCATTTTTGAAGAAGAGGATATTGTTATATTTCCTCGTTTCCATCAATTAGATTGTGTCAACACTTTATTAGATAATCCTGAACCGGGACATAACTATCTCATACAACATAGTGCAGGTTCTGGAAAAACAAAAACAATTGCGTGGTTAGCGCATGGCCTATTAAATAAATTTGATAACAATAACAAACGTGTTTACAATATGGTCATTGTAATTTCTGATAGAAAAGTTATTGATGCACAATTACAAGATCAAGTTAAAGCTATTGAAAGAAAGCAAGGCGTTGTGGAAAAAATTGATAAAGACTCCAGACAACTTGCTGAAGCTATTAAATCTGGAACTAATATTGTTGTTACAACATTACATAAATTTTCATATATCCTAGATAAAATTGAAGATATTGAAGACCGAAATTATGCTATTATCGTTGATGAAGCACATTCGTCTCAAACTGGTTCTCATGCAAAACATTTACGTGAAGGATTAACTACTGCTGAAGCAGATGCAGATGTTTTAGATGAGGCTGAAGATGAATACGATGAAGAATTACTAAAACAAATGGAAAAACGTAGAAACACGCCAAACTTATCATTCTTTGCTTTTACTGCAACACCGAAAGCTAAAACATTAGAAATGTTCGGATGCAAGGATTCGTCATTTGGAGATTTCAGGCCACATCATCTTTATAGTATGAAACAGGCTATTGAAGAAGGATTTATCTTGGATGTTCTTCAAAACTATTTAACTTATCCTACCTACTTTAAATTAGTTAAAACTATTGAAGATAACCCCGAGTTTAATGAAGAAAAAGCTAAGAAAGTATTAAGAAAATTTGTTGAATTACATCCTCATGCAATAAAAGAAAAAACAAGTATTATTCTTGATCACTTCATGAATTCCACCAGACATAAGATTAAAGGTACTGCTAAAGCAATGTTAGTCACTAGTGGAAGAAAAGAGGCAGTATTATACAAACTTGAATTTGATAGACAAATCAAAGAAAGAAAATTACCAATAAAAGCTTTAGCTGCATTTACAGGAACAATAAAACATGACACAATAGAATACACTGAGGCTAACATTAATGATATAGGTAAGAAATCAATTAAAGAAGCATTCAAAGGAGATGATTATAAAATCCTTATAGTAGCTAATAAATTCCAAACAGGATTCGATGAACCATTACTTCAAACAATGTATGTTGATAAAAAGTTAAATGGTGTGGCTGCAGTACAAACCCTAAGCAGATTAAATCGTATAGCTCCAAATAAAAATGATACACTAGTTATTGACTTTGCAAATGATACGGATGTTATCCGTAAAGCATTTGAACCTTATTATGGTGAAACCACTTTGGAAGGAGAAACAGATTATCAGAAGTTATATGAATTACAAGAAAACATTTATGACTTCTACCTGTTTGATGAAGAGGAAGTTGAAGAATTCTTTAAAGCATATTCTAAAGAAGTTCCTCAAGCTGAACTACATAACTTATTATCTGAACCAGTAAAGAGATTTACTGGCCGTGATAAAGAAGACCAAGTTGAATTTAAGAAAAAAATCAGAAGATATCAAAGCATATATTCATTCATGGCACAGTTACTGCCGTTCAGTGATTTAAGTTTAGAAAAGCTTTATCTCTATCTTAAATTCTTATCTAAGGTATTGCCAACTATAAATAATCCTTTACCATTTAATGTCCTTGAAGATGTAGATATGGATTCATATAAAATTGATACACGTGCTGAAGAGGAATCAATAACACTTGGTGAAGGTGAAGGTACTTTAAAACCAATGTCACCATCAGACCCAGGTTATAGGCCAGAAGAAAGATTAAAATTATCCGAAATTTTAGAAGCACTTAATCAAGCATTTGGAACTGATTTTACAGATGCAGATAGATTACTTGTATCACAAATAACTGGAAACATGTTATCTGATGAAGAATTAATGAATAAAGTACGTAATAATCCAAGAGAAAATGTTGAAGCTATATTTGATAAATTTTTTAATAGAGAGTTAGTTCATATTTTTGAAAGTAATCAGAGTTTCTACACTAAAATTATTTCTAATGAAGAATTAAGTGATAAATTAAAACAAGATTTATTAGACTTTATATATGAAGAACAAGGTGAAGCAGTATGAGCGAAATAACAAAATGTTTAAATGAATGGAATGCAACACTTGAAGCATTGGGCCAAGGAAAGCAAACAATATTGATAAGAAAATATGGAACAACTTTAAATGAATTTTTACTTTATCCAACTATTAGTTATGCTAATAAAGAGGATGTTTTAGATTCATTTCAGGATAAAGAATTTGTTAAGAATAATCTTTTACCTACTGGTGAAAATAAAACTTATGAAGTAAAATATTATGCAACAGTTGAAGAAGTTATTGATAAATCTTCAACAAGAATTGGTGCATATAATAAGTTTCATATTTGGACCAATAATCATGTTAAAGATTATCTTGGAGGGGTTAATGCTAAAATATGGATTTTAAGAGTTTATAAACTTGACAAACCTCAAATGCTAAAAAGAAATATGGGTATGAGGTACGCTAATGTAGATAAACCTGTTAAACTTGAAGGTAAACCCGTTATACTAGATAAAGAGTTTAACAAGTTAAAAGAAGAGATTTTAAATACTAAATAGTCATATCACAATGATATGGATTTATTCTAAATTTTTAACTACATCCTCGCCATGTTCAGTTAATCTATATAATCTACCTTTTCTAACTTCTGGATTAATACACTCAACTAGTGCATGTGCTTTTAATTCGCCCAGAACTTTTGAAATATGATTTGGTCTTATATTTGATTTTTTTGCAATTTGGGTAGGTATCAATACCTCCCCCTCCTCTAAAGACATCATTACTTTAGTCCTATACTTTGAGATTTTTATATAGCTAATCTCCTTTAACATTTCATCGGATAGTTCCATTATTTATCACTTATTATTACTTATGAACTTCTTACAAAATAAATTGTATCATTATCATAGCTACTTAATGCATCATATGCTGCTTGTGTCATGAATCTGAATTTTCCAAAGACTCCATAATCAACGCCCATGTATACTGGCCCTGAAGATTTTGCCAGATACATTTGTATTCCTCCAGAATGTTTCAATGGAATTACACTATATGGATCAAGAAATTCAGTATCCCATGAAGAGCCGTTATACTCTTTAATGGCCATGACAGAGCTTGTAACAATAGCTACACGATAACCTGCACTAATGCCTGTTGGTAATGTATTTGTTGTTCTTATTTCATCAACTGGTAGTTTCCATCCAGCTTCTTCATCACTACCAACACCAGTATCTCCTTTAGCTCCAGTTGCGCCTGTAGCACCAGTCGCTCCAGTATTTCCAGTGTCACCTTTAACACCTTGTGGACCTGTATCTCCCGTATCACCTTTAGCCCCAGTTGCACCAGTATCTCCTTTGTCTCCTTTCATGTTTCCTACATTTTCCCAAGCATTATCAAGCCAAACATAAAGGGAACCGTTTACTAAATAGCTATCGCCATCATTACCTGTTGGATGTGCGTTTATTAGTTCCTGGTAAGTGTTATACGAGCCTTTAATAGTAGTAGCAGTACCAGTAGCTCCAGTGTCCCCCTTTTGGCCGGTCTGTCCAGCAGGTCCAGCAGGTCCTGTGTCTCCAGTATCTCCCTTAGGTCCGGTTTCTCCTTTTTGCCCAGTTGTTCCACTCTCTCCCGTGTCGCCTTTATCACCTTTCGCACCAGTATCTCCTTTATCACCTGTATCACCAGTTGCACCTTTTTGTCCTGTTGCTCCTGTATCTCCCTTATCACCTTTAGATCCTTTTAAAGAACCTCCATTTATCCATTCATTGTTAACTGTATCCCAAATGTAAATTTCACCGTTTACTAAATATGCATCAGTTGCAGTACCTGTTGGATGGGCTTCTATTAATGCCTCATATGAAGGATAGCTTCCTTTTATTATAGTTCCCAACCCAGCATCACCAGTATCTCCTTTTGGTCCTGCCGGTCCTTGAGAGCCAGTTGCACCGGTATCTCCTTTATCACCTTTCGGACCAGGGGCCCCTGTATCTCCCATAACTGGTCCAATTTCAATCCAATTTGTTGTTTCTGCCATACATTATCACCTTATTAATTTCTTATTGGAGTTTTTATTTCAACATCTTTAATCATGAATTTACTTAAAGCACTGCCCCATGACTGGATTATAATTCCAAAATGTAATGATTTGGTTTTATCTACATCAGAGTAGGGATTATCGAATATGTATGATTTTGAGAAATTGACAGTAGATATTAATTCATTGTTTTCATCATACATTTCCATCACATAATTTTCATCCTCAGGATTGTTTGTGAATATTACACCATACTCAGTATTCTTCTCAAGAGTTACGGAGTTATCTGATACGAGATACAAATCTTCCTCAAAATCACCAATGCCTAAAATTCCAGGTTTTGAACCGACAGTTCCAATGAACACTCCGCCAAATCCACTTGTTTCAGTACAGAATCCAAAACCACCATAATCATTATAGTCATCCATTTTGAATTTGAATTTTATTTGCATAGGATCATTGTAATACACAGCACTTCCTTGTTTAACTAGTGCACCTACAAAAACTGGATCTTCAAAGAATTTTGGTTCACCAGTTAAATAAAACTCTCCGGTATTGTCACTAGCTAATCCTACATTCTTTGCACCGTATGCATTAATGAAATTGCTTTCGAAATCAGAGGATATGTCTGCTATTGATTCGTTTTCTGTTGTTTCCCAATAGGTTCCACATGGAGGTATTGGTTCTGAACGGCAAGCTGAAGAATTGTAAGGAAGGAAAACTTCCACGAAATGATATTTATCTGAATCTTCTACGGGATGCATTGCAAAGCATGTGCCAACGTCATTAACGACAGCTCCATTGGGTGTTAATGCTATTCTGTCTTTAACATTAACGTTTTTAATTCCGCTAGCTAGTCTTAATCTGAAGATATGGCCTAAGATTAAGATAGCTGTTTTTCTTTTTCCTCCTGTCATTGTAAGTGGATTGTTAACGGCAATGCCCAGGATTAAGCAATCCTCATTATCTTCACAGTATCTTCTCACATGGATTTTTCCTATTTGAGATTTGCCTGATAGAGTTACAACATCTTCAGCATGAATCTTTACTCCAGAATAATCATAACCTCTCATGTTCCCGTTTGGAAGAACATTAACGGTTTCAGTTATATCTCCCTCATCAAGCAGGAATGTTGTAATCTCTTTTCTCTCTTCCAATAAAACAGTTTTATCACTCATAAAATAATCACATTTATGGACAGCTGGCTTTTATGTATTTTACTGTAACTTTAATTCTTTCGTTAGCTGTTGCTTTATTCTTGTAAACAACTAAACATGGTCCGTATCTGCTTCCAAGTTGTGAAGCATACCAGTAGCCGGCATATTTTGAAATTGACCCATCAGCATTTTCATAGTATGTATAAGCCCCACTGCTTCCTCCAGGAATTATAACAACACATTCCCTTGATTGACCAGACACTGTGAATCCCTCATCAGTAGGGTCGAAATAAAATGTACTCATATATGTCGCTCTAAAATCGAAATCAGATGAATTTAAAAATATGCCCATTGAGTTTCTTGAACCGTTTCCGACCATACCTCCACCAATGCCTAATGCTCCATCACTATAAGCAGCGTTTCCTCTTGTTACATCATATCCGATATAAACATTAGTGTTCGAATTAGCCCCCACAATTGTTGGCACATTCTTCAATGGTATTGCTAATAATAGCTCTCCTGCAGCATTAGCTGTAACATAGAAATAATTAGTTCCATAGCTTAAATAGGTTGTATCTATTGATTTAACATTAACGGATATTAATGGATTGGCTGTATCTAATATTGCATCCATTGAGTAATCTACACCGAAATCCTCATCTCGACTATCATAATTGAACCAGTATTGTGGTAATGTTAATTGTGCTGAAATTGAAGGATTGGCTGTTACATAGACTTCATAGATATATCCATCCTTATTTGAATCTGGATACAAATCGATAGTGTCATGAGATGAAATATATGTTCCGTAATTGCTCCATGATCCACCACTTATCGGCTTTCTCCTGACTGTGACTGGGACATTTGGAATATAAGTGCCATGCTGATCTCTTACAACAGGATATGCATCAGTACTGCGACGACTTGTTTGCGGTCCGGAATATGTTAACCAACTTTCATAACAGTTCCATTCAACAGTAGTTGGAACTGGAACAGGCAATTTTCTAATCAATGGAATAACACCATCACCTTGAGTATATCCTATTTCTTCTGCATCTAAAATAGCTCTTAATTTTGTTTGAGCTGTTCCTAGATTAGTATTGAGAGACTGTTCGTTGGCTAGTATTTCAGATAAGTCCGGCTGAGTATAAGGCATCTTTTCACGCTCCATAAACTTTAATATTTTTTATTCTCACGTTAGTATTGTTATTGTAACATTTACTAATCCCCAATTGGTTATTATCATAATTCTCATCCAATCCATCTGGAATTGCTGATGATAATGTAATTGCACTACCATTATAATCTGTTACTATAAATGTTGCTGTAGTGTCCGTTATTGTCAATTTTGCATGATACCATTTATTTAAAGCATTTGTTCTGGAATTGCTGGTTAATACATTATCTAATGAATCTGTACTGGTTGTCCTGATATCCCCTGTCCTTATTTCAGTTATGCTTGATGAATACTTGGCCACATTTCCAATCACGGAAAAATAGTCTGGATTATAGCTATATGGATAACACAACCCCACTCTTAATTGATTGTTATAGTTATTTCCTCCCTGCAATAACATGAAGTCATATTCAATAGTTACCGGAAGTTTAAAATAATAATTATCAAGAATAGCATATCCAAAAGTTTGATTTGAGTTTGTCTTGAGATTATAACATTTGTTTGTTGAATCAAAAGTCAATGCTAAACTTCCGTTTACTGTCCAGTCAGAAGTGTTATCTACGCTGCACTTATCATAGTAGTAACATCTCCATCTCTCAATCAGATCAATGAGATTATCATCTGATAGGAAATCTTTTCCATTAGCTGTTAACTTTTCTTTCATTAATGTTCTGGCTAATTCTAATCTCTCATTAACAGTTAATACATTACTAGCTATTGACATTAACATCAGCTCCCCAATAAATTCAAGTTTGCAGTTTGTGCAGAAGTTATTGCTCCAATCTGATTACTAATATCCTGAATAGCTGTAGCTACCGGTGCGTTTTTAATAGCATTAATATTATCTGATGTGTCTAAAGAGCTTGCAAGATTGACAGGCCCAGTTGCACCAGTATCTCCGGTTGCTCCCGTAGCACCAGTATCGCCTTTAGCACCTCTAATTGAAACTCTTGATGTTGATACTGCGGAAGTTCCTGAAATGGAGGTAATCTGATATCTGTAATAGCTATAGATAATTACATCCCCAACCTTTGGTGAAAATCCTGTAGGTCCTACAAGTTTTGTAGTATCAAATGTATAATTTGGAGTTGTTGGTGCAGTAGCTGTTGTCCAGATTGCATTTGATTTTTCACCTGTATCTCCTGTAGCTCCAGTGTTTCCAGTTGCTCCTGTGGCTCCGGTAGCACCAGCATTTCCAGTGTCTCCTTTAATTCTTCCTACATTTACCCATGCCATTATTCATCACCTTTTTAAAGGAGTTTATTGATAAACGTAAAGCTCTCCATCAACGAGATATGCATCTCCTGTTGTTCCGGTTGGATGAGCTGCAATTAAATCAGCATAACTTGGATAAGACCCTTTGATAATTGTACTGTATCCTTGAGGTCCTCTATCACCGGTATCTCCTTTATCGCCTGTATCTCCTTTGGCCCCAGTTGCACCGGTATCTCCGGTTGCTCCTGTGTTTCCGGTTTTTCCAGTGTCACCTTTATCACCAGTATCTCCTTTGGCTCCTGTGTCTCCTTTAAGACCAGTTGCACCGGACATATCAGTAATGAAGCTGAAGCTATTTGCACCTTTCAAGTATAGCTTTGCATTATCCGGATCTTCAACAGTTGATTGAATAGCTACAAACATTCCTTCAGGAACATTGGCTGTATCTGCATTCATTGCAACTACAGTTTCATATGTTCTGTATATTGAGAATGGATCTCCAGTATCACCTGTCGCACCTGTGGCGCCAGTAGCTCCTGTATCTCTAGTATCACCTTTTTCTCCAGTAGCACCTGTTGCTCCCGTATCGCCCTTATCACCTGTGGCTCCGGTTGCTCCAGTTTTTCCTGTGTCACCTTTATCACCTGTGTCACCTTTGTCTCCTTTTTCACCAGTTAATCCTGCTAATTGTTCTGGTGTGAAGTCTGAGTATTCAAATGCCTTTCCAGTATCTCCGGTATCTCCTTTCGGCCCTTTTATCATGCCAACGCTTTCCCATACCATGTATAAAACACCTCTATTAATTTAATCTCTATGCCAAACGAATAATTCGCCATCTACTAAGAATGCATCTCCTTCATTAGCAGTTGGATGTGCTGCTATTAATTCTTCAAGAGTATCATAAGACCCCAGGATAACAGTAGCAGCACCTGTATCTCCGGTGTCTCCTTTCTCTCCTTTACCTCCAAGACTTATTTGGAAACAATTGACATACCTGTATTCATCCGAATCATTAACGGGATGAAATGCTATGAATTGACCTTCATTATCGACAGCAGCTCCATCTGATGTCAGTTTGATTCTATCACCTGGTTTGACTGTTTGTGCGGATGAAAGTTTCAATCTGTAAAGTCCGCCTAAGAGAAGTACTCTTCCTTTTCTATCCCCGTTTGTCATTACAACAGGTTCATTGACAAGGATGCCGACAGGGACTTCTATGCCAGTGAATTTCTTTAAGCTTTCACTTCCTATTCTGGATTTTTCGGAAATACAGAGTATATCATCAACCATACATTTGTCAGAGTATTCAAATCCGAGATTACTGCCTGTTGGAGTTATTACATCATCTACTAATGTTTTTGCTCCATCATCCAGTAGGAATGTGGTAATCTCTTTTTGTTCTTCCAGTAAGACAATTGTATCAGTCATGTTTATCACATTAATATTTCGAATATATGATTTCCTTTAACATCCGGGTTGCATTTAACATTAAAGCCATGCCCATTAGCTTGATTGCAGAAATATAAATCTTCAGACAATACTGTATCATTTGAATATGTTACGAATTTAAAATATGGATATGGAAGGTTGCGGAAGATATCTACCTTGATTAATGCAATTCCAAGGCCACCGCCTTTAACTTCAATTGGACGTGGCACTTCGTTAATCATTGTACTGCCTGTTATGCAGTTGTCATCGTTGAAGTCTTTTCCGAAAGTGTAGATTATTGTCTGATCGGATTTTGTTCTCTTGCGATAGTACCATCCAAGAGCAATATCTGATCCGCATTCCAATAGCTTAACTAATGTGTCTGATGGAAGCTGAATGTCTGAATCTACCATCAATACGTAATCATAGTTCCCGGCCATTGCGTTTCTAGCTATTTGATTTCTTGCTTTAGCGCAATCATAACCTCTGACATAATCAAAATAGAGGTCACCGCCTTCAGGTCTTGTCAGGCCATATATGCTTTTGAAACATTCTGGCTTGATGTTTTCAAATGTGGGAACTGCAATCAATATCTTCATTCATTTTCCTCCAGTCTTTCAATTCTACTTTCCAAATCTTCTAAATTAATCTGGTCTTCACGCTCACATCTATACTCATAAATGTCAATTAGTGCAACAATGACAATGGCTAATGCAAATGGCAATAGTCCTTCGATTAAAGCATGCTTTGTAGCGTTGGTCATTATGATGTTGATAGCTATTGCTGTTAAAACGGCACTTGAAATTGTTTTGGTAAAGTTGCAAATAAATATCTTCTTTTTAATTTTGTTCATGATAACAATATCCTCCAAAGAAGCCTATTGTTTTTCAGGGTAACCCAAAACTCTTTTAGCTTTTTGTTTTGCGTCTTCAACATCTCCTTCGCCTCTTATCCTACTTGCATAATGGCTGGCTACACCTAACACCATCATAAGGATACAGTAAGGAATGGTATTCTCGCTGATACCTAACGCTTCTGAGTATAACATGACGATTGGGATGACAGTGACTAAAAATGAAGTCAATATGTCAATGTCCTTTCTATTCTTTTCTAAGAATTCATAAATCATTCTCGTTTACCTCCTCTTCATATGGTTCATTAGTATGACTTAAGATTATGCCGTCCACGCAAATCTTCTCTTCAGTTCTGTAAACCTCTTCGGCGTTTTCTTATATGTTTATCCAGGATTCGTATTCTTCCAACGTTTCAAAGTATTTAATGTATTTCATTGTGCCTCCCAAGTTATTGAGTAGTATAAGATTCCATCTTCGATTTTAAATGATATTATCGGTTTAACAGCATAAGGATAACCACTATCGACATATCTAGTTCCATTCCAGTAAAACCAATGGCCCGTTGCCTGGTCAATGTATGGTCCTTTATTTTCTAGAGTTCCTACCAGTTTCCTTATTGTCATGTCATAACCTCATTATTATATTATATATTTTATTATGTAATTTATTATATATTTTATTATCTATTTTATATAAGGTATATATCTTTGCCATCATCACATCCATCCCATTCCATGTATAGCTTATTATCTTCCCAGACAAATCGTACATCATTGATAATAGCTACATCAGGAAGCTCACAATATGTAACTCCATCTGCATCCTTGACATAATTGGCCTGTGCCATGATGTTTGATTCTGAAGGTACGATCATATTTACGACATGAGTAATTTCATCTTGTTCGAATGAGCAGTCACCAAGATCAATACAGTTCTGAGATTCAGGATACATTTCGATTTCTGACATTTGCCTATAGACTCTGATGTACTGTGTATCTTCATTTTCCGTTAGATTAACAATTGAAAGTAATCTTAAATCATGACCATGTATTGGATTGCATTCACCATCACTGTCGATGTAGATTCTTGTATTTGGGAATATATCTGCAGGTGCTGGCCTTTTGAGTTTCAATCTGAAGACATCACCTAATACGGCCACAGCTACTAATGTTAATCCTGAAGTTTTGACCTGCACTTTACCTAATAGATATCCGAAAGCTAGTTCACCAGCTTTAGCTTTTCGGACTATATTATGCTCCATTGTTGATGATTCATCCAACGTTACCATTTCACCGACTGCACACTGGTCAGAACAAATCCAAGCTGTATGCTCTTCATTAACATAGCTTCTATCTCCTTCATCAAGTAGACAAGCTATTACATCCATTTTCTCTGAATGTTCCAGTCCTGTTGGATATCCACGCCCATGTCCAATTGTTGAGTTTACATCATAATCTATTATCATTTTAAAACACCCAATCCCAATTCTTGTTAATTATTTTATCTGGAATATGAAGTCCAGTATCTTCCATATCATCATCATTAGCATCCCACATTAACGTTGAGCCTCTGTAGGCCTTAGTGTATTCGTGACTTCCTTTATATAATCGAATTCCAGTTTTAGTTCTTTCCGTTACTGTTACTGTTGGAATTCCATTAGCTGCAAACAATGGTGATGGAAATACCATTAACCATTTTAGATCAACATAATTGAAATCTTCAAAATCAGTTGTAGCGTAAAATGTTGGAGAGATTTGAATTTCAGCATAGTTGGTTTCATAAATCTTGCCGGGATTGTTTCTACTGAATCCTTCCAGGTAATCTGAGCTATTTGAAGTTCCAGTCCCTACACGACCATGACGATGATATTGTTTATAATTTCCTTCCCCATCACTACCTGAAGCATAAGCATCAAAAGAACTAGCCATTACTAAAGTCTTAGCACCATTAAACATACAATAGTCCTTATCCTCATCAGCCCAGTAGCATACTGTACCTTTCGTATCTACACCATAAGTTGTGAGACTACCATCAACTTGCATCATGACATTTCCAAAAGTTGAACCATGATATGTTGCATTGTCATTAACATCAACATTTCCCCCAATACGTTTAAATCTGGCTACAGTAACACGATTGTTTGATAAAGATTGACCTGAAGCAAATGTGGTAAATAAATCAGTTGGAGAAGTTCCTTCAAGGTTAGGAACAAATCTAGCTCTAAGAAAATGGCCTCCATCTGTTGAGTCATTATTTGATGATAAACCTGAGTAGTTCATGAAAAATTGTGAGTATGTATCATTATTTGCATCAAACATTAAAACTTCATTACCAGTTGATAAAGTGCTTGAGAATGGTGTTCCGGTATCATAGACATCCAAGAGTAGCTTTGTGGTTTGAGAAATCTGGCCAACAGGAATTCTTGCAAGTATTGCTGCGCCTTGAGATCCATAAGCTGGAATGTATAATACCTGACATTCAGTACCGTTAGTGGTTTTAATCTTCAGGTTTTTCAAATCACTTCTGAAATAATTGGAGTATGAACTGCTTGCTAAATTGTCCAAATAGATATAATCATAGCTTGATGAATAGCTGCCGCTCCTCTGGTTGTAATTGCTCATGACAATATTGATTTGTAATTTTTTCTGCAATGTCATGATTAATATTTTATTATCCTTTTTATATAAATTATATAATAAAAACAATAATATTATTTGACAAAAAATTTTATAAAATTTAATCTATAAAATATTATTTAACTATAGTTCTGTGAGGAGATTTAATGTCAGAATATAAAATACCAATAATACCTAATTTAAATCTTGAAAAAAATGAAAAAGAACACTATGAATTTAATGTTAATGTTGGAAAAATTAAATCTAAAAAGACAGAGCATATTTCCGAAATTTATAATATTAAAATAGAGATTTATGATAAAATTGATATTTATTTTGAGATAGAGGGATTAGCTTATTGTGATTTATTTATGGAAGAAGTTCCATCAGATACCGGCAAAAAATTTATTGATACTTCTGAAATTAGATTTTTTGATATCAACTGTGATTCTAATGGATATGGATTAACTTTATTAAATTTTCATTTAAAAAATTATACTCATGAATCTAAAAATGGTATGATAAAAGATTATATTTTAGGAGAATGTGATGAATGTATTTTAGTAAAAAATAACAATTTCATAAATGGCGATGAAAATGTTCGAGTATGGAACATTTTGGAATGTTCTAATACCTCTCATGTTGGGTTTCTTAAATTTGAATCAAATAATTTAAATAATGTTTTTTTAAAATCTAGCAATACTCATGATTATTATAATGAATATGGAACAAAAGAAGATTTGGAAATAAGGTATAATCTTCAAGAAAAACAGAATTATTCTTTCAAACAACTTTTAGGAGAAGATTCGTTTTTATATTATGAAGATTTATATGGGGAAATTTCTAATGAGATTATTGGCAATATTGATAAATTATTAATGTTTTATGATTCTAATATTATCCCCTCCAGATTTGTAATTTTTGAATCAATAGATACAAAAAAATTGATAATTAAAATAAAATCTAAAAATAAATATAAATTAAATGGGAGTTCTATTTTTAAAGATTGGCCTAATAATTTATTTAATTTTATTAATTCATCATATGATTCTTATATTAATGCAAAAAGTAGTGATATCGACATTGATTTATTATTACATTATTATGTTTGGATAAAAAATGAACAATATGCTGAAGTTAAACTAATGTTATGTTCAGAATTTTTAGAAGTATTAAAGAATAATAAACTTAAACCTTATAAAAATGAAACAGGTTATTTCTATACGAAAATATTCCAGAGATTTAACCTTTCTAAATTAGATACTTATAAATTATTAAAAATTTTACAACCAGAAATCTTCCAAATAATTACTGATTTAGAAAAAAAGTATATTGGCCAAGGTTATAATAGAAAAGATGTAATAAAAATTTGCAAGAAATATAAAAAAGAGTATTTATTGAGATGTTTAGAACGTTATAGGAATAAAATTATTCATTCAGGAAAATTCGAATTGCTTCCAGAAGATATTGATAAAATCTTAGAAAACTTAATAAAAGATTTTAAAAATGATTATAACAGAGACAGTCAAATTGAGCTCATTGAAAAAATTGGAAATGATATGAAATTTGAATTAAATAATGTAGATAGTATATTTGATATTTTTAAACAATCTGAACTTTTTGAAACTGTAATTGAAATTTTTTTATTAAATTTACTTAATGTTGATTGTTTATTAATCCGCAATAATAATTTAAAATCCCAAATACCTAACGGAGAGGATGATTTCAATTCTAAAAAGTATTTGGATAAATTTATTAAAAAATAAATATTAACTGAAATAACCTTTTTCAATAAATATTTCGAGTTTGAATCCATAATTACAATTCTTGAAGTTCCTAAAGATAAATAATACCTCATAGAATCATAAGTGTAAAAAAAATCAATGAAACTATTAACAAAACTAAGCTATTGATTGAAAAATCAAGCATCAACTAAATCCATCTATACTATTAGATTTAACAATAATAGGTTATCAAAATTAAGGAACAGGATATTAAAGTCCTGTTCCTGGGTTAAGTTTTTGAACATGTTTATTTATTTTGAGAAGGAATGACAACCTTGCTCTTATATGCATTAATGGTTCCAATTCAAGATATTTAAGGAGGAGAAGTGATACACATAATACACTTCCCCAATGAATAACGAGTTTTCCTACATATCAAAAATTTTAGCTCCGGTGAAAAGCAATAAAACACCATCATAGCTAAATTCTGGTACGATTAAAACCCATATCTTTTAATATCTTATTATATTCTTCACGGGTGGTGAAAGATGGTGCATCTTCATCTTCAGTACTGCCAATCTCACCAGTTTCTCCAACATCACCAGAGTTTGAAGGGTTGCGACCACCAGGAGTTGAACCATCATTACTAGCTTCAATTTTAATTCTTCTTTCAGCCAGCTTTTCCATTAATTCCATATCAACATCACCAGATAATAGCTTATCAATTATTTCTTTATCCTGTGCGTTTTCATTATAATTAAAGTTATATTTAGCTTCGTACTCTTTTATTTTCCTTTCATTTTCAGCTTTTCTTAATTCAGATAATTCTTTTAGAATATCATCTTTAGAATCTATAAATTCCTTATTTTCTTCAATAGCTTTTTTAATCTCATCATATTTTTTAGATTCTTCTTTTAAGCTATTAATTTCATCCTGAAGCTTTCCAATCTCTGCATCTTTACCTTGCAGCTTCTCTAAAAGCAAGCTAGTTGCGACATTAGCATCTTTGCTAGGTGTAGGCTGAGGTTGTCCTTGTGGTGTAGGATTCGGATTTCCTGTTGCACCGGTCTCTCCAGTTATTTCAGAATTCAATAGGGTAATTTTTCTTGGACTTTTAGTTACACCAACATCTATTAAGCTCATAGTATCAATTCCAAATGAATCTCCTTTATCTTTTAATAAGACATCAACTTTAGGGGATAGACCTTTTCCTTCCATATCCAGTTCGTCCGGAACTTCAATGAATAGCTTTCCTTCCTTGTATTCAATGTTATTTCCGATGCCTACGTAGATATTGTCATGTTCTGAAGTGAGAGGTATCCTCCACGGTAGTTTTCAGCTATTAGCTTTAAATCATCTTCAGTCCATTCAACAGGTTTGTCAAGTTTATCGTCCAGATCGGAGTAGTTATAAAATCCGACTTCAAAAAGTTCATGCCTCATAATTATCACTTTTTATTATATTAATTATTATATATTTTATTATTTATTTTATATAAATATTTATTATGCTCAACACTTTTTATTAGAAATTCTTATAGGGCTCTGAATTTTTTAGTTCTCAGATAATTGCTCTATGGCCGTTTTTGAGTAGTATCCTTGTGATATGATTAGGGCTCCTAAAAATACTTTTAGATATACTGTTTTTTCAACTGATTTTGGTGTGTATTTGTGTATTTCTCTCATGTTGAGTCCTTGTTTGAGTAATTTGAAAAAGTCTTCTATTTTTCCTCGAATTGGTTTGAATTTTTTCCAATTGTCTAGTTTTTTTAGTAATTCATGTTTTAAATTGTCGTAGAATCTTTTTTCAGTTATGATTTTCTTTGTTTTCTTAAATGTCTGCAATGGGTATGATAATTGGTCATTGAGTTTATTTCTTTTGAAATTGTCTCTTGGAAAAATTAAAGGAACGATTTTATATTTGCTAATTCCAATTTGGTAATTTTCATAGCTGTAATATCCTTTATCAAAAATTAATGTGTCCTCTTTTTGAATTATTCGTCTTTTTTGTAGGTTTTCCATAATTTCGTCAAAAAGTTTTGCATCTCCTGGGGATCCAGAATGGATTAAAATACAAACAGGGTCCATATTATCAAAATCAAGGACAACAGTTGCTTTAAATCCTATATAAAATCCTTTGGAGGAAGAATAACTCCATTTTAAATTCAATGTTTTGAGATATTCTTCTGTCTTTTTATTTCGATTAAAATTAAAATCTAAGTCTACTGATGTTGCATCAACTAAAAAAGTCTTCTTTCCTCTTCTTTTAACACAATTTCTTGAGTTTAAAATCCAATTTAACGCTCTCATGAGTTTTTCTGAGTCTAGAAGAGATAAAGTTTTATAAACTTAATCTGCACTCCAAACTTCAGAAATATAAAATTATTTGCGAAGCTTTTCTTTGGATTCAAGTTCATTTAAGATGAATGGAATGTCCAAACCAAAGAACATGCCAATAAATATAATTTTAAAAGTAAATACTAATTTATCCAAACTTTTAAAGCCAAATGAGGACAAAATTCTAGAAGTTTCTCTAGAATCCATAATTTTAAATATTTCTTTCAACAAAATATAATTTGGGTCTTTAATACCTAAATTTAATCTGTATTTAATTTTTATCGCCAAATAAATATTTATAACACATAATATTTAAATTTATCAGTATTAATACCTTTTTTATTAAAATAAATAATAATTACAACGTATTTTTACAAACCATCAAAAATTAATAAGAAAAATAAGAAAAATAAAATGAATCTGACCGAATTTTAACCAGAAAAATTCAGGCTCCTAAAAATTTTAATAAATTTTAAGTTTTTAGCAATGATAATGGACGAAGATTAATAAACAATATTAAAAAGATGTTTAAAAAGATAATATAACAATTAAAAATCCAGATTTCCTAAATCTATGAATTGTAATATAAGATAATATTGGTGGGGGGATAATCATTAATCAGACAATGTTAAAATTAGAATCAATAGAATCAAGCATATTTGAGGAGCTATCGAACTCAATAATTTATTTTCAATATGGTATTAATATAATTTCGACTGGACTAAATCGGGAAGGAAAACCTATAAAATGTCCTATAGATGCAATTGGAACTATAAAAAATGATGATAAAATTGAGTTTGTATTTATTGAAGCAACTACAACACAAGTTAATAGATTAAAAGATAAATGGTTAAGTAAATCTGATGATAAACCTGGTGACATAATTAAAACATATAAAAAGGCAAAAGAATTTTTTAATCTAAATAAAAATTCTTCTTTTAAACTATTTTTAATGACAAATAGAGATTTATCTGGGGATAAAGGTTTAGATTTAATAACAGAGGTTGAAAATGAAAATTTTGATATTCCTTTAAAAATTGAAATTATGGAACAAGGGTCAATAAAACAATTCTTAGATTATGATAGTGATGGACAATATTTGAGAAAAAAATTTCTACAAATTGATGCTGAAAGGTTATCTAAACCGTTGTTGCATAAAATTTGTGATGAAAACCTGCAAGCATATGAAAATTTCATTAACACAACGGGATTTAATAATTTAATTGAAAGAGAGGAGCTACCTTCAATTGAAAAACATATCACTAATAATAATTTGTCTTTTTTAATTGGAGAATCTGGATATGGCAAAAGTGTAATTTCTTTTCAAATACTCAAAAAACATATTAATAATGGAGGATATGGTTTGTGGATATCTGAAGAATTTTTAAAAAATTCTTCTAATTTAAATTATACATTAGATGAACTTTTACATCAATATTGTCCAAAATTAGAAAAAAATAGTGGATTTAAAGCATTAAACATTAATTCCAATGATAATTTTTTATTGATTTTTGATGATTTGAATAGGAGTGAAAATCCTAAAAAATTAATTGATAAAATCATTAATTGGTCGAAAAATATTAAATCGGGTAAAGAAAATACTGATGAAAATTATCATGATAACATCCGGCTTATTTGTCCAATTTGGCAAAAAAATATGAAAAATTATGGTGGTAATCTAGATAACGATTCAAATATAATCATAGAAAAACTAAAAGATGAAGATGGGATAAAAATTTTAAAAAGCACAGGCAAAGACAAAGGCATTGTATTGTCCGATTTAGAAGTAAAAAATTATCTAAAAAAATTAGATAATGATCCATTTTATATTGGTCTTTTTATCTCAGAATTAAATAAATTCAAAAATTGGGATGATTTAATCAATAATGCATTTCAAATTTTCTTAAATCGAAAATTTGAAGAATTAGATGAAGAAGAATTTTTACCTCAAGATTATGATAGAATTCTATTAAAATTATCTCAAAATATGTTGGAAAATTATATATTAACCCCAAATCTGCGTAAAATTGATTCATGGTTTGTCACTGACAGAGATAAAAAAATTTTAAGAATATTAATTAAAGATAGAAAAATATGTTATCTAAATAATAATCAAAACTTATATTTTATACATGATAGGATAAAATTTTATTATTTGATTAGCGCATGTACAAAAATAATTAATGATAATCCTCAATCTGAAATATTCAAGGAACCTTTCTATGCAGAGATAATTGGTGCTTCATTGGATAATATTGGTAAAAATAAAAAATTTATAGAATTTCTAGCAAACAATAACCTTTTAGCTCTTTTTGCATCCATAAAATATATTGATGATGCAAATGAAAACTATGAACAAATTTTAGGAATATTGACTGAATGGTCAAATGAAAAACATGAATCATATTCAAGCTTTCAAGAAGAAGTTGTCAAAACTTTATATACTTATGATTCTGAATTGGTTGTAACTCTATTGGGCAATATTAATCCTCTTTTTACCAGTATTCCTTGTTTTAGAAATGGATCAACAATACATGGTATAAACGAAGCACTAAATATATTTGGATACAATTATCCATTATTTAAGCAGACAATAGAACATGTTAAAATTCATTATAAATCTAAAATAATTGAAGATATAAAAAGAATATTGTCGTCTGATAAACTAAATGATTATTTATTATGCGGTACCTTTTTATTAGCAGGATATTTGGGATTTGAAGAATTAGAAGAAATCATAAAATCTTCAGTTAAGTTATTTGAAATTAAAGAAAATAATTTATATATTATCCTTTTTGCAGCATTTAGATGTATAAATAATGATATGGATTTTATTGAGAATCTTTTAGAAAAATGGGACATGTTTGGAAAAAAAGATGATGAAACTCCATTTCCATTTATTGAAGAACTAAGATTATCTTTTAGAGATTACCCTGTAACTGATAATGTTTTAAATTACTTATGCTTAAACTTTCAGGAATTTTCTAATATAAAACATTCAATATGGTATATTTGCAGTGAATTAAATAAACCACTATCATTTAAAATGACTTTAGATTATCTTTCCGATAATGAGTATTTATTTGATATGCTTCCATTTTTTAGAAGAATTCAGATATCTTCAGAATCTAGAATTTTTTTAGAAAACTATTATAAAAAAGAAGATATAAAAGGTCATTCTAAAAAATATGCGTTTAGATTATGGGCAAAAAATTGTAATGAAAATGATCTTCCAAAATTACAAAAAATTGACAAAGATAACATTCTTTTTTCTGAGTCTCTAATCACTAGAATTAGATTAGGTGACTTAACGGCGTTAAATTCATTTATTAAAAATTTCAATGAATATGTGGTTTTGAATGAAATCCATAATGTTTGGAATGATGAGGCAAAATTATTTGTTGAAAAATGTTTTAAAGATATTGAACTTAATGAAAATAAAGAAATTCAGGATGGATATGACTATGTGCATTTAATGCAATGTCTTGCAAAAATACCGTTAGAAGATGCAGAATATTACATAAAACAATATTGGGATAAAATTAAATATTACAGAATATTCATTCAATTAAACTTTTATTTATGCACAAATTTAAGCATCGGATTAAATAAGGAGTTATTTGTTGAAATTAAACCAGATGAAACATTGTTTGAACATTTTACAATAAATTTCTTATATATGGAAGGATATGATAAATTTTCAACAGAGTCTCATTTTAATGAAATAATGGAATATTTGGTTTATTTTAAAAATTCTGATCTTGATTTAATATTTAGAAAAGCTGAAGAATTAGGGTATTGTGGATGGATAAGAAAAGCATGTCGAAATTTAGATAAAAATCAATTTTCTAAATACTGTAAAACAGACAAAAACATAGTTTCTGATATGGAATTGGATGATGATTATAGTTTTTGGCAAATAAATTTTGAAAATAAATGCTTAAATAAAAATAGGATAAATGATATATTAAGACTATATTTAAATAATAATCAAAATATTGAATCATTTATTAATGTTGCAAAATTTATTAAAGAAAATGGAAATCGTGATGATTTAAAAATATTATATGGGTCTAATATTAAAGAAGATTATATGCTGTATGATGTTGAGTTTAGTGTTAAATGCAGAACTTTAGATTGATTGAATATAGTCAATGCCGTCAATTTAAGAATTTCGGGGGTGTCCGATAATTATTTGATTTCAAATCTTCCTTTTTTTATTTTTAAATCTACAATTATGTCGTCCTAAATTATGAAATCTTTAGGGGTCTGAATTTTTTTTGGTTAAACTTCGGCCAAATTCAATTCATTTTTCTTATTTTTCATATTTATTTTTGATGGTTTTTAAAAATACATTGTAATTATTATTTATTTTAATAAAAAAGAATGGATAAAAAAACATGAAAGAAGAGAGGAATGGATAAAAGATAATTTAGACAAATTAGGTGAAAGTATAGATGTGATTTAAAAGATTATAAAGTTTTTTCAATTTTTATTGTATCTCAAGAATTGCCTATAATTTATATAAAGAACACGCCTATTGACATAATTCCTTTTTCACAAATAAAAAATAACGGGATGAGTTTATTAGATAAATACAAATAATAGAAGTTTTCAATAATTATATTTCAACTCTACTATCGCTCACGATTCTCTCACCAACAGGCTGCTCTTCCTCAAAGTTAGACAAGTAGTTCTTATAGATTTCATCGCCTTCAGCACTGAGTTCCATTATGTATCTTAATACATCATCTCTTGAATAACTGAAATAAATATCTAAAGTTTCACTAATTCCCATTAACTCCAACTGCAAGTTCAATAGCTGATTGCAATAATTTAACACCCATTTCTGGTCATTAGCAACATTAACAATGAACCCTGTAATAGCTGAATCATTAATGTATTCTGCAACATTCTGATTTGATCTTTCATTACCTGCCTGAGACTGGGGAGTTACAAAAGTCCTTAAAATATTGTTTCTGAATATTTCAGTCTGTCTTGTGTAGTCGGATTGATAGTTGTTACCACCAAGTATTTTAGATTCAATACCTGGAGGCACAATAGCCACATTACTATCGGCAGTAGTGCCGTAATCAGCATATAAGTTTTCCTTTGCTGTTGAAGACAATTCCATTATATATGGGCGGCCGTTTTCATCAATGGATGGTTTCACTTCAATAATATTATCTTTATTAATTCTCTCAACCTGATTCCTTTCCAGGTTACATTTATGATAGATATCATCCAGGCAATTTAAGATGATGCTTTGAGCTTCTGAGTAGATTTCATTATACATGAAGTTAATAACTTGATCAGGTTCGTACTTTACTGTCAATGTTCCTTCTTCAACACTTACAAAATTATTGAAATCTTCAGGTGATCCATTAACTACATCCTTTGGCATTTCATGCAAATATAATAGCACTTCATTATCGTCATTGAATTCTTTCTTTAATCCATATCCGTGTGCGCCGATTTCCAAAAAGATTGGTTTGACATATTTGCCAATGCTTTTATCCCATCGCTCCACAGGTTTAATTATGCCCTCACCATCAACCATTCCGCCTTGCAATATTTCTTTAGCAACTTGGCGGATGTCAATTTTTCTGGCCCATAAAATTAAAGTTAGTTTTTGCTCTTGTGTTAGTTTGTTTTCCTTATCCACAAGAACCATATTGACATTAGCTTTATCAATTCTGTTTTTCAATATTCCTGAAGTGTAACCGTCAAGCTTGACAGCATAACGTGCATTAGCTATTGTCTTATTAATAACTGGTGGAAGTGCATCCGGCAAGTCAAGGCCAGTATTGATTCCATCAGTTCTAGGTTGTCTTTCATCTTCACCCCAATAGCTACGCTTGGTGTTGTACTGTTCTACACGATTGTTTAATAATCTAGTTTTGATAAAAGTAGTGAGACTCATAATAACCATTTCCAATAATAATATTTCATTTATACTATTTTTATTATATTATTTATTATATTTTTTATATAAAATAAGTAATAAAATTAATGGATACATTTCATAAATTTAATTAAGTATGGAATGATAAAAATATCCTTAAAAAACAGTAAAGCAAATATCTTTTTATAAGAGTAGATAACCTAAATTTTGATTATATGGAGGATGTTAAAATACCCGATAATTCTAAACAACCAAATACTGAAAATTTTGAATATTTGGATAAATTAATTAAAAGCGAAAAAAACGAAATCATTTTAGATGCTGACATCAGTTTAGATGAAAATGAAGAGTCCATTTATTCGAAGGGCATTAAAATTGAAGGTGACAGCATTATAATTGATGGAAATAACCACATGATTGATGCAAAGGAAAAAACACGAATTTTTAATATATCTGGTGAAAATATCGTTCTTAAAAATTTATATTTAAAAAATGGGTATGTGGACAAAAGAGGAGGTGCGCTTCATATTTGTAAAAAATCCCAAGTAACACTTATAAATGATACATTTGAAAATAATTTTTCCTTTTTTAAAGGGGGAGCCATATATTCCAAAGGAAGTTTAAATATAATAAACTGCAAATTTGAAAAAAATAGTGCAAAAGATTTTGGTGGTGCAATTTATATTAAAAAAGAACCCATAGACATTGAATCAACAGAATTTTACGAAAATGACGTCGATGGATTTGGTGGGGCAATATATATAGATTGCAAATCAAAAATCAATATAATAAATTCAAAATTTGAAAATAATGTTTCAAATAACGGATCAGGAGTACTGGAAGGTTTTGGAAAAATAAATATCAAAAATACTGAATTTTTTAACAATGGGAGTTTTAGATCAGACATCATTGATCTTTTAAATTCAGTGAATCTAGAAAACTGTACATTTAAAGGAAATACCCCCAGAGATTTAACAAACACTAATGTTATTCGGAATAAATTATTCAAGATTTTATAATAATTACTTGCAAATTTAATTATAACACAATAATTTATTCCATAAACAATATTCGCTACAGTCATTCATAACATATATTTATACATATCAATTGTATTTTTAAATTCAATGTTATTAATTATATCATCATAATTTTCCTGCACTTTCTCCCATAACGCATCTAGAATTTGTGAAGAACCTGAATCCAGGAAAAACATACAATCAAGATCATTTATTAAATCAATATTACCACCATTATTTAATCCAAATTCATTTCTAATCCACATTCCCAAAGTTAAATGTAACATACGCATGTCAGATTTTTCACAATTATAAATTGAATCTATAAACTCAGAAGAGCTATTTACAATTAAATAATCAACGGCTTCATAAAGAGATTTTGGCATGGGATTATAATTTTCATTTAAATTATTATCAAAGAATTCATATAAACTATTTGAGTAAATGTCTAAATTTCTCAGATAATAAGCTAATTTAATTATAATTTCTTTATCATCTATTTCTCTAAAATCAACTAAAGTTTTAATTTCCTGATGCAAAATATTAGCTTTAAATTTCTTCATTGAACTGCCTTTAACCAAGTGATGATTAAAATATTCGAAATTTAAATCATAAAGAGATTTAATTTTTTGAAATTGCAAATCCATTTTAATTTTATCCCAACTATCTTCGCAATGCAATAATATTGTTTTAATCTCATAATCATCAAAATATTTATTTAAATCAGCACTTGATAAAATATCTCTCGATAAATCCTCGCCCTCTAAAATTTTCCTGTTTAAATAATAATATGCATCTTCACTATCATCATCTTTTCCGATGAATTCCTGTAATTGATAAGCAAAACTTAAATCTAAATCAAGCAACGACAATATTTCAAAGAATTCTTCACATAATGGCTTTTCAATACAACTTCTTTTAAATTTTTTGGACTTGAATCAAAAGTTTCATCATCAACTAATTCAATTTCTTTTTCATCAAGTTTTTCGACTACAAACCATGATTTGTTATTTTTTTTATTTTTAACTTCATATAATTTAAAATCATCATAAAAAGTTTCAGATAATTTTTCCAAATCTAATTCAAAGTCATATGCTTCTTCATTAATAAAATTCTTATAATCTTCAAGATTATAATGAACGTCCATTGCGGGACTATCATGTAAAAGCGTTTTCTTTATTAAAAAATTTCTTAAAATGGTTTCACGTTCTTTTATGTAAATTTCATCATCATTTTTAAGCCCACAAGCTAAAACAATATAATATGTGCCCAATTCCCAGTAAGTTCCATAAACTAATAAATAATCCACATCACTAACATCATAATCTTCATCTTTTGAGATTAAATTATCAAAAAATTGAGCTAAATCCTTGTTTTCAATTAAGAAAAAAGATCCAAACTGATTTTCATACTCTGAAAGTTTAATAAAATGTCCTGAGGATATTTTTTCATATGATTTCTCGTAATACTCTCTGATTTCCAAGTATTGAAGAGGATTATCTATAAATTTTTTTAAAATATTTTTCATTAAATATTTTTCAACATTCCAAGAAGGCCAAAACTCATCATTCAATGATTCAATAATTAATATTAAAATAGATACCTTTGCAATAAACAATTTATTGAATCCTAATAGATTATAGAAAGATTTTTCTAAATGATAAAAACTATTGATTTTACCTATATCAATTTCACAAGTAATTTTTGGGGAAATTTCCCACCAAAAGTTTTCATCAACAATATACTTATAATAATTCATTTCGCTAAATTTATCCTTTAAATCTCCTTTGTAAGAAAATTCTTTACTTGGAGTTTGATAGACTTTATCATAAATCAGAAGAACAGTTTCATCCAAACAACTATTATTTTCAGTAGCCTTTATTATATCATTCTTATCTTCATCAGAAATCCCTAAACATTCACACAATCGATTAAAACTAGTTGAATATAAATATTTATCTGAATTTGATTTTTAAAACTTGAAAAAACCATAACTACACCAAACAAACAATTTATTACATATAACGCGCTGGATTGTGAATAATATACTCAGTATATTCCCAATCAATTAAATCTTCATTTTTGTATAATCTTCTTATTTCATCTCTCAGTTCCATTAATGCAAAACCGAATAGGTTTTCTTCACCGCCCCATTCATCATCAGAAATGTAAACTAACGATTTGTCTCCTGTTTTAAGCAGCTTCTCTTTAAGAGTTTCATCCTGCATAAATTTATAGTAAGCTGCATTTAAACATGCAGAATATTTATAATGATTCCAAAGTTCTTCTTGTGCATAACTTAATTTAAAATCTTGATTTAAACGAGTATAATCAAAACTGCTGTCATTAAATTGAAATAGCAATTTCTTTTTGAGTATAATCCGAAACATTATGTTTAATCTCATCAATATCCTCATCACTAAATCGTAAAATGCCACTTAAAATTTTAAAATCATCAGAGTCTAGATAATTATCCATTTTTACGCATCCTAAAATTATCTATTAAATTTTTCGTCATTTCATTGTTAATAAATTATGTTAGTTGATAAATTTATAATTAATGCGAAACATCATTGCCTGTTACAGTACTTATCATTCCCATTAATATTTCACTAATAAAATATTCATTATATTTTTTTATATTTTAAACCCAAAATCTTGTCAAACTGACAAGTTCATACTATGCAGATGATTAACTATAAGTCAAATCCATTAATAATACAACCACCATTTAACACTAAAATTTTCAATTTCCATCTGGAATTTTAATCTAATTTACCTATTTTTAACCGTTTAATGTTTACCTTTAATTTTTATAATTTTGATTATTTTTCAAAAAAAATAGCTGAATAATTGCTTAATTATAGTCTTTTGAACGAAATTGAAAAGATTTAAAACATATGAAGATTATATAAATAAGTAGGGAGAAAATAAAAGTCTATGATAATTTCTATACTAATAATATAATAAGATAAACGATTAAAATAATTGATAGATGAATATAAAAGTTTTTGATTTTTTACGCCCACGAGCTGAAGTTTTGCGTAATTTTTCCTTTTATTTTTCAATAAATTTCTGACAGGCTTTGATAGTTCCGGATAAACCGATAGTTGAAACTGAAATATCCTTTCTATTATGTTTATAAATTAAAGCAAGAGAAGCTCTTACCTCATCAACATACTCTCTTTGGCAGCGAAGAATTGCCTGATAATGATTATACTCATCGGTTTTTTCAAGCTCATAAAACTTCATAACCCATAAACTAAAATTGCCTGTTCCATTTTCACCAAAAAAGCGAATACATCCATTCCAAACAATATTAACCAGATCATCTTTAGAAATAACACTTTTAACTTTAATATCCAATGCCAAATACCTGTTATTTTTCCTAAGTGTAGGGGGAAGAACCTTAAGCTTCATCATTAACCTCCCTAACTCCTTTTAAAACCATGTTTTTCCTGTTTTTATTAAATTCCAAAATGTTTTCAGCTGAGGTAAATGATTTGTCAATTTCACTTTGGGTTAATCCAACTGAAAGAAATACTGAGCTGAAATCTTTAGTTGTTTTAATATCAAAAACGGACTCTGCTCTTGAAGACAAAATTAACGGGAAGTCAAATTTCTTATGTAATGAAATTACATCCTTAATATTAGCTATTGTTTTAGCCCTATATGTTAAATAAGATTTCAAAATATCTATAAAGCAAATTTCAACAGCTACATTATTATTCAAAGATTCTTTAGCCAAAACCTGATTAAGACCACTGTCATATCGTTTTAAATAAGGTCTTGATAAAACATCCAACTGGATATTTTCCAAAACAGCCCGATTTACTTTTAAATCTCCACCAATTACACTAATGCATGATGATTTATTTCTGAACTTTCTGGCTATTTTTCTAATTTCATTAACATTGCCGGAATCTATTTCTAAAGTATAATCTATGCCAATGTCCAAATTATCCTGCAAATCCTTTTTAAACTCTAAAGCTTTGGCAAATTTATTTTGATTATAAGAAAAATTAATATGATCCCAACCATACTTTGAAGCTTCCCCAGCTAATTTCAAATTATTATCATAGCTGTTTCCTTTAACATTTAAATCAAAAAACATTTTAAAAATCCTATTGAATCATTTATATTAAATATTAAATTTTATTTATTATTAATATTATGGAAAAAGCATTAAAAAAAAAGAAAATAAATTTTTGTAGACTACTACAAAAATCTAAAAAATTCCCAATGGAGGAGAATTAAATATTGCATAGACAATTAAAGCCATAAATACAATATTTATAAGAACTCCAAATTTTATAGAACTATTAATATTTTCCCGCCTGGAATATTGGAAAACAATATAAAAATAATCTGCAGAGATTAAAAAGAACAATAAAAACATGAAATAAGTAAATGGGAATAGACTTACATCACTTCCAGTTACCAAAGTTCCTATCATAGCTAAAACAAGCAGGAAAATAAAAATATTACCATATCTAATATTCATATCTAACACATATTTTTTTAAAATATTTATTCTTTTATTTGAGTCTGTAAAATTTTATAGGCTTATTTGTTTTTTAATTTTTTACAGTTGAACTTTCATTTTGATGAAATTTCATTCTAATTTTTCTTTAAT
>OHAV01000091.1_pt1 | contig 45543 bp, 40 predicted proteins | sample 1577271 | NCBI WGS metagenome assembly OHAV01 (sample SAMEA3879537, study PRJEB24766) | human gut metagenome | biome: human-associated habitat; feature: feces | place: USA | collected 1985/1987 | reverse complement strand
TATGCGTTAAGGAACCTGATAACTTCCATACGATCCAGCTATCCATCGTTCCAAATAACACTTCACCTTTTTTTGCCTTTTCATAGACATCTGGATTTTGATCAAAAATAAAACGAATCTTACTTGCAGAAAAATAAGGATCAATACGAAGGCCCGTTTTCGTCTTCACAACATCTTCATACCCTTTTTCCTTCCAACTATCGCAAATACTCTTTGTCTGTTTAGACTGCCATACAATGGCAGGACTTACAGGAAGCCCTGTTGATGCATCCCATAAAACACTTGTTTCACGCTGATTACTTATTCCAATGGCAGCCACTTGTTCTGGACTGATCTTACTTTTTAAGATGACCTCACTCATCACGGCCAAACACGCCAACCAAATCTCATTGGCATCTTGTTCTACCCAACCTGGATGTGGGTAGGATATTGTCGTTTCTTTTTGGGCAATCTCAACCACATTGGCTGCCTTATCAAATAAAACAGCACGCGTACTTGTTGTTCCGTGGTCGATTGCTAAAATATATTTTTGCATAGAAAAATCTCCTTATATGTCTTATTTTAATCTTTTTGTAAGCCCTTTACAAGATTTCATAGACAAAAGAAAAGAGATGTCAAAAACATCTCTTAACTACGAAGTGTTGCATTGCAATCTTTTTGAATATGTTCAAGGATAGCTTCAAACACTTGGTTGATTTCTTCATCTTTTAATGTATGAGAATCCGACTGGAATGTGATTGATAACGCAACTGATTTTTCATCTTTACTTACGTGTTCACCTTCATAAACATCAAATACTTCTACATCACGAATGATCATTTCTTTATTTAAACGACCCTGTTTATTGATTGTGTCCACTACCTTTTGTACCGGCATTGTACGATCTAAAACGAATGCCAAGTCACGAGATACACTTGGATATTTTGAAACTGGAGTGAATTTGATTTTTGATTTCTTCACATCAATCAACGCATCAAAGTCAAGTTCAGCCATCACAATATTCTTACCATATTGAGGATGAATATCACCTAAAAGTCCAACACAATCTTTTCCTAACATGATCTTAGCACTACGATATGGGTGGAAGTGTGTTGTATCCATATCATTTTCTACAAATGAAATTCTTTGAGCTGCAATACCAATTTGTTCAAAGAAAGCTTCTACTAAACCTTTTAATGTGTAGAAATCGCTTGGTGTTACATCACTTGTCCAACGAGTTTGTTGTAAATTTCCACTCATGGCAATGGCTAAATGCATTTTAGCTCCACTTACACCAGCTACATCACTCAATTCAAAGACATTGATATCTTTGATATTACGAGCACGGTTATAAGAAACAACATCTAATAAGCTTGGCAAAATACTTGTACGAATATAGCGACGCTCTTCACTCATAGGACTAGCTAGTTCGATTGCTTCATCATTATTAAAAATCGCATTGTCTTTCTTTTCTGTACTAACCAAAGTATATGTTAAACAATCTTGTAAGCCTTGAGCACATAAGAATTGACGTGCCTGACGAGTCAATTGTTGTTTATACGTTAATTTACCTTCTGTCATAGGCATAACTGGAAGCGTACTAGGCAAACGATCATAACCTAACATACGAATAACCTCTTCGCTTAGATCGGCCATACCTTCCATATCGGTTCTTGAACTTGGAATGTGGCAAGTAATCAAATCATTAGTTACTTCAGGTTCAAAGTCTAAACGTGCAAATACATCGACAACTTCATCTAAGTTAAAGTCAGTACCTAAACGATTATTAATAGCTTCTAAAGTACAAGAAATTGATTTTGGTTCATAAGGAACTTGTCCATATTGAACTGTTTCTTCAATACCTGTCGCATCCGCATATTCAATCAACAATTGAACGGCACGATCCAATGCTTTTTTACTAGCTAATGGCTCAATTCCCTTTTGGTAGCGAACACTTGCTTCTGTAGAAAGATTTAAACGGCGTGCTGTATTACGAATCGCAACATGATCAAAAATAGCACATTCAATAATAATTGAATCCGTTGTATCTAAAATCTTAGAATCATCTCCACCCATAACACCGGCAATACCGATTGGTTTACCTTGATTTGTGATGACGATATCTTCTGGTTGTAATTTATAAGTCACACCATCTAAGGCTGTATATTCTTCATCAAAGCCATCGGCTACGACAATACTTTGACTTGGCAATGATTTCGCATCATAAAAGTGCATTGGCTGCCCTGTTTCTAACATAACGATATTTGAAATATCGACAATATTATTGATTGATTTTACATCACTAGCTGCCAATAATTCTTTCATCCATTTTGGACTTTCTTTGATAGTTAAGTGGTTAATCACTTTTCCATAGAATAATGGACATTTTGATGTTGTACTTTCAACATGCAAGTTACTAGGTGTACCTACATCACTAGCACCTTCATATTTTGGAAGTTTAACTTCACGATTTAAGATGGCACCCGCTTCTTTTGCCATATTAAATGCAGCTAAACAATCATTACGATTTGGTGTTAAACCAATATCTAACACTTCATCATCTAAACCTAAGTAGCCAAGTGGATCTGTATTTCCTACAGGCGCATCCGCAGGTAATACTTCAATACCACTCTTTTGATCATCATCTAAACTAGCTGGATCTACCCCTAGTTCAAGCAATGAACAAATCATACCATTACTTTCAACCCCACGAATCACACCATTCTTGATTTCTCCACCAGGTAAAACAGCACCTGGTAGTGCAACAATTACATTTTGTCCTGCAGCCACATTGGGTGCACCACACACAATATTGACAACTTCATTTCCTACATTGACAGTTGTACAGTGCAAGTGATCACTATCTGGATGTTCTGTACAAGTTTCAACGTGACCAATCACTAAGTTTGTTCCTTGCGATAAATGTTCAATACCTTCTACTTCAAAACCCGCATCGGTAATGCGTTTGGCCATTTCTTCAATAGAAAGATCTTGTACATCCATAAATTGATTAAACCATTTTCTTGAAATACGCATACTTAAATCCTCCTACTCATAACGTTTGAATGTAGAATTGAAACGTTTATCGTTTGTATAGAAATGACGAATATCATCAATGCCATACTTCAACATCGCAACACGCTCAATACCTACACCGAACGCAAAACCACTACATTTTTCTGGATCATAACCAGCCATCTTTAATACGTTTGGATGCACTTCTCCAGCACCTAGAATTTCAATCCATCCAGTACCTTTACATGTTGGACATCCTTTTCCGTTACAAATGTGACAAGAAACATCGACTTCTACACTTGGTTCTGTAAATGGGAAATAACTTGGTCTAAAACGAATCTGACGGTCTTGACCAAATAATTTTTTTGCCATGAATTCCAAAGTTCCTTTTAAGTCCGCTAAAGTGACCTTTTCACCAATAACCAATCCTTCCATCTGCATGAACTGGTGAGAGTGAGTCGCATCATCATCATCACGACGGTATACCTTACCTGGACATACAACCTTAATTGGAAGATTTGGTGCACTTTCTTCTAACACAACCATCTGAATCGCTGTTGTATGTGTTCTTAATAGACGATTTGGATCAATATATAAAGAGTCCTGCATATCACGTGCTGGGTGATCCTTAGGAATATTGGCTCTCTCAAAACAATATTCATCATCGACAATGTCGTCACCTTCAATAACCTGATATCCTAAACCAATGAATAAATCTTCTAATTCCTGGCGCACTAAATTTAATGGGTGTGCATTACCTAGTTCTGGTTTACGCCCTGGCAAAGTGATATCGATCTTTTCGGATTCGATCTTTTTTTGCATTTCTAAAGCTGCCAATTGTTCTTTCTTTTCTTCAATCATCTTAGAAAGATCTTGTTTCAACTGGTTGACCTTTTGTCCAAAGATAGGTTTTTCTTCTTTTGACAAATCTTTCATACCCTTCATCAACTCTTGAACAGGTCCTTTTTTACCTAGATACAAGACACGTAAATCATTCAATGAAGATGAATCTTTGACATCTTGAATTTTTTGTGTAGCTTCCTGCAAAAGCTCTTCGATTGTTTTCATGTTGTTCTTCCTTTCCCTAAAAACAAAAAAAAGACGACGCAAGAACGACTACTGCCGCGTTACCATCTTGCTTCGTCTTGATAGACACACTTAATTAACCATGATAACCGTATGAAACGGAAGAGGTTTTAACTCTTGCTCAAAGGTGAATTCACTATCCCTACTCATATAAACCTTTCACCAATTGGTTTACTCTCTGATCTAAGCGTTCAATAGTTACTATGTCTTCTCATTGCTTTAACATTTCAAATTATATCGAAGTCCATGTTTTTTTTCAAGCCGAAGTATGGTAATATTTTTTTATGATTCAATCTGTAAACAATAAAAAAATAAAAGAATACGCCAAACTGATTCAAAAAAAAGAAAGAGATAAGACAAATCTATTTCTCGTCGAAGGCGAACATATGGTTAAAGAAGCATTTAACGCAAATGCTCTACAAGAATTATTTATCCTTGAAGGACTCGAATGTCCAATAGAGTTTAACTATGAGACCGTAACGCAACAAGTATTAAACAAATTGTCAAACCAGAATTCAAATTCTAAAATGATTGGTGTATGTAAAAAATTAAACTTAAAACCAGAAAAAGAAAATAGTATTCTATTACTAGATAATGTACAAGATCCAGGAAATGTAGGTACGATTTTAAGAACCGCTCATTCTTTTGGCATTGACTGCATTTATATGTCAAAGGGTTGTGCCGATATCTACAATCCAAAAACGATTCAGTCCAGTCAAGGAGCCCTATTCTATATTCCTGTTATCCAAACGGATTTAGTAGAAGAAATTAAAAAGCTTCAAGAAAGAAATATTGAAGTGTATGCCACAGCTTTACATGACAATCACAAGGATCTTCAAGATATTAAACCAAGTGAAAAATACGCAATTCTAGTTGGTAATGAAGGTCAAGGTGTTCGTAAGGAATTAATTGATTTAAGTAATCATATTGTCAAAATTGAAATGGAAACTTTTGAAAGTCTAAACGTGGCCATTGCCACATCCATTTGTATGTATACATTTAAATACGCAAAAAGGTAGCAAATGCTACCTTTTTATTTTTCTCCATTCAAATAATGAATACATGGTACATATAAATTCCGTAACGACAAAGGCATACCAACCTACATGAATGCCAAAACACTTCATTAAGCCATATGTCAATGGAATCAAAATGACAAGTTGTCTAGCCAAAGTGATCACTAACGAAGTATTTGCCTTATTTAAAGCCTGGAAGGCAGCACATAAAACCATACTGATACCGGCAAACACAAAGCTTAAGCTAATGATTTTTAATGCGGGTATTCCTAATCCATACATTTGATCATTCGCACTAAACATGGCTAATAATTGTTTAGGGAATAATTGAAATACAATTGTTCCTACAGCCATAATGAAAATCGATAAAATCATAGAAAATTGTATAGCTTCAATTGCTCGATCTTTTCTGTTAGCCCCATTATTATAGGCAACAATTGGAATCAAGGCATTGGTAATTCCAAGCACTGCCATATTCAAGAAATTCTGTAATTTATAGTAAACACTAAAGACAGTAATCGCCATAGCTGAGATTGGTGCTAGAATCATATTCATAAAAACAGTCATAAAACTTAATACGGACTGCATTAAGATGGCAGGTACACCTACTTTATAGATTTTACGTAGAATAGATATCGAAAAGGAAAAATTATGCATATGAATATCCAATTCTTTTATTTTTACCTTCGTAATAACATATCCAATAAGCATGGCACAAAACTGTCCAATAACGGTCGCAATGGCAGCTCCGGCAACCCCCATTTCAGGTAGACCGAACCATCCAAAGATCAAGATTGGATCTAGAATAATATTAATAATGGCTCCTGCTCCTTGCATAACCATGTTATAAATGGCATTTCCTGTTGCCTGCATAATTCTTTCGAAAATGATTTGTACAAAGACACTAAATGAAAACATCGTACATATACGAATATATGTATTGGCTAATGGAATTACATTCTGATCAGATGTAAACAAAGATAAGAATACATTAGAAAAAAGTAAACCTAAAACTAAAAAGACTAGTCCATTCACAAATCCTAACAAGATTCCATGCATCATTGTATTATTCGCATAATCAAATTTCTTTTCACCTAAGTATCGTGCAAGCAATGTATTAAAGCCAACGGCTGTACCACATGCAATCGCAATCATAATGGTTTGTACTGGATAACATAAAGATACAGCGGTTAGTGCATCACTTGAAATTTTGGCAACGAAGATACTATCGACAATATTATATAAAGCTTGAATCACCATCGAGATGATGATGGGCAAACTCATAGAAACCACCAATTGTTTGATTTCCATATTTTCCATTTTATTCATAAAAAATTACCTCCCCTATGTTTTGGCAGTTTCATAGGGGATACCAAAACGAAAATAAAACGCTAAAATAAATTAATATATTTTTTCTATTTTGTCAAATCAAGAATAGACTCACCAATCAAATCAGATGGTTTTGATAAATCAAAGTTATCTAAAACACTTGCACCAAGAACACCAAACGAACTTGAATCATCCAATATTCCATGTTCTTTCATACTAGGTGAATACATTAAACATGGTACACACTCTCGAGTATGATCCGTTCCTTTATAGGTTGGATCATTTCCATGATCGGCCGTAATGATCAACAGTGTATCTGAATCCATAACACCAAGTAGCTGGCCTAATAAAAGATCAAAATCTTCAAGCTCATCAGCATATCCAGAAACATTTCTTCGATGACCCCACTTGGCATCGAAATCCACAAGGTTCGTAAATAATAACCCTGTAAAATCTTTTTTCATTTCTTCAATCGTTTGAAGCATACCCTCATGACTCGAAGTCGAATGAATACTTTTTGTGATTCCCTGCCCATTAAAGATATCACGAATCTTACCAATGCCAATCACATCCAATGAATGAGATTTTAACACATCTAAAACAGTTTCACTCGATGGAGACAATGCATAATCATGACGATTGCTTGTACGTGTAAAGTGACCCACCGAATCTCCTACATAAGGACGAGCAATGACTCTTCCTACTTTGTATTCTGGTTTTAAAGTTATTTCTCGTGCAATCTGACATACTCGATATAGCTCATCTAATCCAGTCACTTCTTCATGTCCACAAATCTGCAGAACACTATCGGCCGATGTATAAAGTATCAATTTCTTTCCATTCGATTGAATTTCTTCCATCGCCAACTCATCTAAAATTTCCGTTCCACTTGCACTCTTATTTCCAATAAAGACATGGCCAGTTAATCTTTCTAATTCCTGAACCAATTCATCAGGAAAACCATTTTCAGTAAATGTTTTAAAAGGTTTTGTCGTATGAATCCCCATCATTTCCCAATGACCAGTCATTGTATCTTTGGAACAACTTGCCTCATGCATCTTACAAGCATAGCCTTTTGATTGTAAAGATTTACCACTTGGATGAAGATTTCCTAAACCTAATTTATAAAGATTCTCTATCTTTAAATCTGGGCGATATTCTAGGATATGTCCAAAAGTATCGGCACCTGCATCATCAAATTCTTTGGCATCTGTAGCTTGTCCAATCCCAAAAGAATCAATAACGACACAAACTATCTTTTTGTATTTCATAAACGAATCGCACTTTCTAAGGCAAGCGTAATCATTTCATTAAAAGATGTTTGTCTTTCTTCAGTACTTAAATGTTCATTTGTGCATAAAGAATCAGATACAGTTAATAAACAAGCTGCCTTTTTATTCAATACCTTAGCATTGTGGAATAGGGCAAAGCTCTCCATTTCGACGCAAAGTGCATCTTGCTCTTCAACCATTTTTTCTGGTTGTTCATAGTCCCCTTCATAGTAGAACACATCACTAGAATGTGTATTTGTCTTTACAACAGGAATTGAAACTTCTTGACTTACACTTTCAATCAACTTATTTAAATCTTCATCTGGATATTGCATACGATCCGTATCGCCACTTTGTGCTAAGGCATAGGTAGATTCTGAATAGCTTCCTTTGACTAAAGCTACAGACTTCATTGGTAATTTTTCAGAATAACTTCCTGTACTACCAACTCGTATAATGGCATCTACATCATAGAATTTAAAAAGTTCATACGAATAAATTCCCATGCTGGCCATTCCCATACCGCTTCCCATGACAGATACACGGTGTCCTTTATATATTCCTGTATATCCAAGCATACCTCGTACGTCATTAAACAAAACAGGATTTTCTAAAAAATTCTCGGCAATCAATTTGGCTCTTAAAGGATCGCCTGGCATTAAAACAACTTTTGCGACATCTTCTATATTTGCGTTATTGTGTGCTGTTGACATAATTTCCTCCTAAAATAAAGACCAGTCAAAGCTGGTCTTTCAATCTTAATATTGTCCTGGGTTATACTTAAATGCATTCGGTACAACATGATTTGGATCATACTTCTCTAAAATCTTACCATATCTTTCACGATAATCATTATCAATTTTCAACTGAGGAATGACCTTTGTTCCCTCTTCAAAGAAGTGTTTTGATCCACGTCCCATTTCTTGTCCTCGTCTAGTGTGTTTATCCAAAGCAATATCTGGAACTTCCATGACTTTTCCCATGGCTGCTTCTTTAATAATAATATTTTTCAAATAATCACTTGAACGATCTTTTGTACTTGCACAAAGTAAACGAATCGCATGGATAAAATACATTGGCTGATCCCCATCATCATACGCATACGATTTACGTACTTCATTTAATGTGTTGACTTGTACAGCAGCTTGTAAATTTCCAAAACCAATATCTTCAACCGAAATTGTTAGTAATCGACGCCATAGTTTATCTAAAAACAAAGGTCCTGTGATATATAATTCATAAGCAGCTTGACATGCTTCTTCTACTTTATTGCGTCGAATGCTTTTTTGAAGTGTAGAAATCACTTCATCTGCGGCTAAGCCATTTCTTGTTTTTGCGGCAGCCCAAATATTATATGACATATTCTCTTACACTCACTTTCCATTAATATTGTTCTGAACTATATTTGAATGCATTCTCAACAACATGATCAGGATCATATGTTTCAAGAATCTTTCCATAGCGTTCACGATAATCATTATCAATTTCTAATTGTGGAATCACCTTTGTAGCTTCTTCAAAGAAATGTTTTGATCCACGCCCCATTTCTTGTCCACGTTTTGTGTGTTTATCCAACGCGATATCTGGTACTTCCACCACTTTTCCCATAGCGGATTCCTTAATAATGATATTTTTCAAATAATCACTTGAACGGTCCTTTGTACATGTACAAAGCACGCGAATCGCATGAATAAAATACATAGGTTGATCTCCATCATTGTATGGGAAGTTTTTACGCATCTGATCTAGTGCATGAATTAAAACTGGAACATTTAAATCTCCAAATCCAACATCTTCAACTGCAATCGTTTCTAGACGAGACCACATTTTGTCTAAGAAAACTGGTCCTGAAGTATATAATTCATAGGCTGCTTGACAAGCTTCTTCAACTTTTGCACGACGAATATACTTCTGTAATGAAGATTGTACTTCGTCCGATGCAAAGCCATTCTTTGTCTGAATGTCTGCCCAAATTGTCATTTTATTTACCTCTACTTTCTATTAATAAAATTATTTCTTGAATCAAAGTCTTTATTGTTTCTGCTGACATAAGCTGATCTTCCGCATGCGCCATCAACATTGTGATTTGTGGTTCTTGCGTATTCATTTCCTGCTGTAACAATTGAAGATGGGCTTCGTGGGCTTGTGAAAAACTTTCATCTCCATTTGACATTGATTGTTCGTAAGCTGTTTGATCGTTTTCACGATAATATTTAAGAGCTTCTAAATAATTTGACTTTGCTAAACCGGAATATGTGATGACCTGCATAGCAACTTGTGATATTTGTTCAACGTTAGCCATATTACCCCAATAATTTTTTTGCCAATTCAATAGCAGCAGCTCCATCTGCCATCGCGTATGCTCTAGGTTCAATACTTGCAACTGGAATATTTAATTGTTGATGAATTGAATCAACCGCAAAAACCAATTGTGGACCTACTAAGCATACATCCCATTTACCCACTTCGTTCTTAATTGAAGCATTGGCTACTGCACTCACTTCAATATCTTCACCTGTTTTTTCAGCAACATCTCTAATTTTTTTCACAAGAATTGAACTTGACATTCCTGCATTACAGCATAACAATATTTTCATTTTGATTTCCTCTTTCTATTTTAGTTCTGGCCAATATGCTTTATTCGCCTCAATAAAATCGTCTAAGATTTTTCTTGCCACATTGGCATTTGGAACACATTTATTTAAAGTTAGCGCCTGTAACATTTTTAAATAACTGTGCTGCTCATACGCATCGACAACAAGCTTTTCACAATTCACTTGTTGTTCCATCAATCCCTTTTGGAAATGTGGAATTTCACCCAAAGCAAGTGGTTCATATCCATCTTTTCCAACAATACAAGGAATTTCAACCATAGCATCGTTTTCAAAGTTTGAAATCGCTCCATTATTTGGAACAATCAACAACATTCTTTCATGTGTATTAAATGCTAAGGCCGTTGCTAAATCTACGATAAATTCAGCATGGATACCGATTTGTAGTGTTGTATCCTTTGCGGTACCTACTTTTTCAATACGAGCACATTCACCAAATACACGTTTTTCTCTTGTATCCACAACTTGATCAGCACGAGTATAATTTGGATCTGTATGTGCCACCATATCATCTCCAAACAAATAATATTGGAAATATGAATTTGGACACATCGTTGGATCAATCGCAATAATATCTTTTACCTTTTTAGCTGTATCAAACCATGAGCTGTCTGTATAATTTGATGCATCATCATCGGCTAAACAGTTTCCATATTTTAACTGGTGTTTAATCAAGTCTTGAATATATTCTTTTCCATCCTTATCCTTGATTGATGTCCACCATCCGAAATGATTCAATCCATAATAACGGATGCACATTTCTTTACGGCTTTTGAACCCTAAAATACGTGCTATTGTATGCTCCATACCAATTGGCATGTCGCAAATATTGATAACTCTTGAGTTTGGTTTAAAACGACGACACGCCTCTGCTACAATACTAGCCGGATTGGAATAATTTAACATCCACGCATTTGGTGAATATTTTTCCATATATTCAATGTTTTCCAATACACCCGGAATACTACGTAAACCATAAGCCATTCCACCAGGACCACATGTTTCTTGTCCAACAACACCATACTTCAATGGAATTTTTTCATCTAAAGATCGCATTCCAAGTTTACCTACACGAATGTGTGCTAATACAAAATCAACATCTGTATAGGCTACTTCTGGATCTGTTGTTGCGACATATTCAATAGTAGGATCTTTTTCTTTGATTAAGATTTCGCACGCCTTTGCGACATGATTTTGACGTTCTTCATCGTTATCATATAATTTGATACTTCTTAATGGTAAACGATCTAAGTTGTCTAACAACATTAAAATAATTTCTGGAGTATATGTACTTCCTCCACCTGCAATAACAATTGAAAATTTCTTCATTTTACTATCTCACTTTCTTTTCATAAGACAATAAATTGATACATATATTATGTTTGATTTTATTGCTTTTTACTCTAACAATTTAAAACTATATAAGTTTTTAATGAAGGCATCACTATCTTCACTTTGAAGAAGTGCATGCATATATTTTTTGTGTGAAACAATTTGGTTAAAGAATTGAAACAACAAGTTCATTTCATCGTTTCGTTTCTTTTCGAGCGCCAACAAGAATACGAGCTGCACTTGATTTCCATGATGTTCAAATGGTTTTTTCAACAAAGCCACTTCTATACCTGTCTTATCGGCAAATGTAAACAGGGCATGTGGAACCATCATTTGTGATCCTAAATTAGTTGGATAATTCTTTTCTCTCAACAAAACATCTTCATAGAATCCTTTTGTATCGGATATGAATCCTGATTCATGTAACTTTTGAGACATCTCTTGTAAAAGTTCTGGAAGCTCTTTTGTGTCTGGATATACCTTTACATGTTCTTTTTGAATATAACAATCTAATATCTTAGAAACACGTTTATTCATACGAATCATGTGGATCATTGAATTCAATCGTTCAATATCTTTGATTTCTGGCAACTTATCCATACTAAATACTTCTACATCTTTTAAGATCAGAAATGAATCCAACGTAATGACTAAATCAATGGATGTAAGATCTATTTTTTTCAAAGCTTCCTTATTTATGATATCCACAATCACAATCTGGTTTTTAAAATACATTTCAAGCCATTGTGTCAACAATTGTTTAACACTATGGCGCTGACTTGTGATAACGATTGTTTTAAGTTTTACATTTTCATTCTCTAAAAATTGTGCCACATATACAGTTAGATATGAAATTTCATCTTCTGTAACATAAACACGTTTGTATTTGAAAAGAATGGGAACAATCATCATACTGATTTCAAACGCAAATGGAAACTTTGTCTTAACATCATCAACAATGGGATTTTTTAATTCATATCCACCAATAACTCGTCGATTCATAAATTCTATGTGCAAAAGCATTTTACTAGATAAAGCTTCCGATTCCTTTAAATTGATTGAATATTTATCAAATACTTCATTACAAAATTCATCAAATACAAGCATTGTAAAATCTGTGATTTCAGGTACTTCATCCGTTGATTTCATTTTAAATGTATGTAAAAGATTATATAGAATTGGAATATCAACCTGCTCTAAATAAGGTGACTGCATACATAATTTAGTAATGACACGAGTGGAAAGATCGTCCGGAGAACTTATTTGATTATCCTCTAGGTTGTATCCATTTAAATTTCGTACTCGACATATCAAGATGCATGCAGTAAAAATGGATAAGTCCGTTTCTGATAAATAGACTTGTTCTCCATTCATGATTTTGATTACATCTTCCTTTGTGGATTTATAATATTTCATAACCCACGAATCACTTAGAAGCATATAAAGAATGTCCATTAATGCATCTGGATTTTCGAGCGCCATGTCTTTTACAATTTTAAAAAGAAGTTCACGAATTTCACTTTCTTCTAATAAAATGACACACTCATCTTTTTTTAGTCTGAACAATTCCACATTGTAGTTTTTCAACAAAAATTGAATCACTTTATTGATTTCTTTGCGGATTACAGAATCGGATAAACCTAATAATTCAGATAAATCATATATACTGCAATCCTCAAAGAATAGTATTTTACCTATAATTTTGTAAATACGATAGACAGCTAGATCCATATTTTCATTATCCTGATTGACTATGTTACGAATAATATCTAGGTGCTCATCATTGATCATATATCCTTGTTTTGTACTCGAACGTATTAATATACAGTTTGTTACATCATTCATAAATGTGATTTCACTACGTATAGTTCGTGTTGATACATTTAAATTTTCTGATATTTCTTTTCCGTGAATCCCCGGATTATTCATAATCAATTTTATAATTTTTAATTGTCTAGCTGTTAACATGTTTCTCTTCCTACTTCTCTAAAGCTTGTTCTTTTTGTAGCTCTTCTTTCTCCATCATCTTGAAGAATGGATAATAGAATACAGTTTGTAGAATTAACAACACGAATACTAGGGCTACAGCCTTCCAATCTAATGTCATTAAGAATGCACTTACTCCTGGAGGCAAGAATCCTGGAGGATTGGCAATTGGTTTACCGACTAAGCCTAAATTCATTGTTAAATATACAATTGTTGTACAGATCAATGGTCCGAACACAAATGGTATAAACATAAATGGATTCAAGATAATTGGTGTACCAAAAATTAATGGTTCATTGATTCCAAACAAGCTTGGAATAATGGATACTTTACCTACTGAACTCAATGATTTTGCCTTTGATCTCATCATTAAAATATTTAATCCTAATGTTAAACCAGATCCTGTTACGCATAATATACCATAGAATAATCCAAACGTAAAAATATGTTGAACAGGTTGTCCTGCTGTATATGCTGCCATATTTTCAGTGGCATACGCAATCGCAAAAGTTGCCCATACAGCAGAAGTAATACTTGGTCCATGTAATCCAAAGAACCATAATAGCTGAGTTAAGAACATCACAATCAATAAAGCTGGTAGTGTATCCATGCCTGTTATAGCTGGTGCTAATACATTCATGATCAATTGTGGGAATGCAACACCACCAAAAGTCAATGAAAGATTTGCGATCGCAACGGCAATAATTGTGTTCAATACTAACGGTACTAAGGCCGCAAAGCTATCTTGTACCATTGGCGGTACACTTTCTGGCATTTTAATATACCATTTACGCTCGTAACAAATGTGATAAATTTCAACTGTAAATAGGGCTGCAACAATACCAGTAAATAATCCAGTAGATCCTAAATAAGATGTATTTAATTGACCATCTTTAACTACAGCACAAAGAATAAAGAATACAACTAAAGATGTAACAGCAGGTTGACTTCCTTTTAAATCATATTTTTCAGATAAAGTCTTCGCAATAAAGTATGTTGCATATACCGCAAGCATATCGTTTGTGAATGCTGATGCATATGTCAACACGCCCATATTCGCATTTAAGAAATCATAAACAGGTCCACTTCCTAAAAGGTTGGCAATACCTAAGAAAATAGTGCAGAATGAACCAATGATAATAATAGGTATTGAAGCAACGATACCATCTTTGATTGCTTGAATGTGTTTTTGTTGTTCAAGCTTGTTCGCAATTGGCATCAAATACTTCATAAGAACATTTTGAATTTTTTCCATTTTCGCTCTCCTCGTATACAATTTTTGTCGACCAAATTGTTATCTATATTCTAAATGTTCATATTATAATTCTCAAATCTTCTTTTTCCACTTAAAGTGGCAAGAAAAAAAAAGCCGCCATAAAGGCGACTATTTTATCCATTTCATAATTTCTTCTTCACTTTTCGATACACACTTCGCAATTTGAGATACACTCATACCATTTGAAAGCATAGTTTGGATCATCAATGTCATTTCTTGATTCATTTGCACAATCTTTTAATCTGATTCGTTTGCACGTTTATTTGCTTCTTGTACTTTTTTATTTGCTTCCTCTAATCGTTTTTGAGCCTCCTCTAATCGTTTATTCGCTTCCTCTAATCGTTTATTCGTTTTCTTTAATCGTTTATGAGCTTCTTCAAATTCAAGTTTTAGTTCATTTTCTTGTTGTATTCTAAAGTCTTCAATCCATTTTGTCCAACAATCATTCGATATGGTTTCTACTCGTTTTTCTACCGTTTGAATTACTTCATCATTTTCTATCATCTTAGTTTTACCATTATCACGACAATTCAAAAAGTAATATACCATTTTTTCTTTATCATTCATCTGATCATAAGACTTATCTAAATTTTGTGTTGAATACACAGATATTTTCAACATGCCATCCGGAAAAAACAAAATACCATTATCATTTCTAAATTGAAGATCTATTTCAAATTCACATTCCTTACCATCATAGAACGCAATGACTTGACATGGGTTTAAATCATATTCTTCCTGTGATCCAAACAACCTCATAAGATAATATTCAGATAATCGATGTAATTTTACTTTGTTTTGGTCAATCAAAATAGCTAATTTCATTTTAGTGTTGTCTTCAAATTCTACAAAAGCTTCAAGTATTGGATCAACCCCCACATTCGTTACATGTACATTCACCACCTTTCTTTCCAAAAATACCGTGAGTAATGATTTTAAGGCATCGTTTGCCTCCTTACAATCTTCGCCAAACACATACTTAAAGGCGAAATCATTTAATAAATTTGCACTCCTCATGAGCACCTCATTTCTAGTAGGCATTTCCTACATACTCATATACGTAAAAAAATGCACTTTTTCTAATAAATTTTAATTTTTGCGCAAAAAAAGCGCCTTTCGACGCTAAATCCACTCCATTTTCTTACAAATATTATAAATTCCATCATCTACATTGGCATCTGTGACAATAGTTGCGATATCCTTCAATTCTTGACACGCATTTCCCATCGCAACACTTGTCCATTGCGGATCAAACATAACCATATCATTTGTGTCATCCCCAAAGACAACTACATCTTTTAAATCACCACCAATATGCTGCATCATATCCAAGATTCCTTGATGTTTCGCATCATATTGAAACATTAAATAATCTGGCACAAAGCGAAGATTTCCAAGTGTGTCCTTTAATGTTAATTCTTTTTCTTTTTCTTTTGGAATAGAAATATACATTTTATAAATCACATTCAACTTGTCTACATCCAAATTTTCATCATACACATACTCCGTAGGCTCTTTACGATCTCCAACTTGATTCTGGAATGTGTGATCTTGAGTATATACCTTAATTGAATCATCTAACGTAAATAAAACACCATATCCCAAAGATAATGCTTGCTTGGCAATTGCCTTTGATTTTTCTAAATCTAAAGGAATATTTTGAACCAATTCATCATGAATGACTAATCCGCCACCACCGCAACAAACCATATCATGAAGACCCACACTCTCCATAAAATTACGTGCTTTATAGTGAGCACGACCTGTCGCAATAGCTACAAAGTGGCCTGCCTTTTGAAGTTCATTTAATGCGACTTGTGCACTTGGCACAATCTTACCAGTCGCCCTATCTGTAAGGGTTCCATCAATGTCAAAGAAAAAATATTTTTTATTCATGTTCCTTCCAACTTTCCTATATCTTCGTCAATACATCCATCACATCTTGAATATATTGTATATTTGTTTGTCCATTTAAACTTGAAACGTATTCTTCCATATCACGAATCTCATAATTTAGTGCCAAACGTCTTTCTTGACAAGTTATCTCTAGCGTATGTCCATCACTTGTATATGTGATTGTCGCCTTTTCAGCTCTAGGAAAATTATACACCCCAATATATCCGTTTTCGCAAGCCACAAAGCCTCTTTTGGCTGCTTAGCACGCATCGTTAAAGAAATCATCGCAATCTCTATCCCTTTATTCTGTAGCAAGATACCACTTGATTCATCGACACCCGTTCCAAATGGTGTCATCGTTGTTAATACGGTATCAGGTTTGCTTGTCATAGACTAACGCTCAAAACCTACGGCATATACACCAATATCAAGTAAAGCACCACCAGCTAAGTTTGGATTAAAGAAACGATTGTTGACATCATATTCTTTAAAAGTGCCAAAATTGACTTGAACTATCTTCACTAGACCTAAAGAATTTAATGAAATTAGTTTTTCAACTCTTTAAATAAAGGCATTTGCCATATCATGCGCAATCCAGCCAGGACCAACAATTTCCCAATTATAATGAATGAAATTCTCCGTCCTTTTCCTTTTTAAATACACCCATATCATTCACTAGAATCATACCTGTCAATATATCCACAAATAAGCTTGTATCCACAATACCAGGCATCATCAACAAGGTTTGATTCAACAAATGAATATCTTCTACATTTTTGAAGTACACATCGAATAAGATATTCCCTTCATCACTAATGAGAAAACCATCTTTATTTGAAGCGCTACGCCATTCAACAATCCCATTTAATTCTTCTAATTTCTTTTTCACAATACTATATGCTTTAGGTAATACTTCCACTACAACAGGCACTTGAAATGCCAAAGTCTCATGAAATTTAGTTTCATCAACCAATACAATATATTCATCGGCCATGGACGCAATAATTTTTTCTTGCGTATGAATACCACCACCACTTTTTAAAGCATTCAAATGTGAATCTACCTCATCACATCCATCAAAAGCAATATCAACATGATCCACATATTGTGTATTCAATACAGTTAATCCTTCTTTTTGGGCTTTTAAAGCTGTTTTTGCAGAAGGTGTAACCACTTGAATATCTTTATCCTTTACATAATCAATCAAATATTGAATGGTACTGCCACCGCCTAGGCCTACAACCATTCCATCCTTCACTAATTTTGATGCATACAATGCACATTTCTTTTTCATAATCATCACCACCTTCAATATATCATGTAATTTATTTTCGTCAATAAATACTTTATGTAATTTTAATTCATACGCAAAAAAGAAGAACTATACCTTCAAAGAAGCATATAATTCTTCACATTGACTGATTCGATCATAACTATCTGTGCGTTCATTCGTTAAAAATAAATATAAAATTTCAATGACGGTCGCCACAGAAATTCTTGAAAAACAAAATTCATTTAAAAATAGCTTTTCACGCGTAGACGTCTGAATATGATATAAACATTCTTTGGCAACAACTGAATCCTCATTATTCGTAATTCCAATTGTAGGTACCCCACGCTTTTTCATTTCCCTGCAAACCGTAAAGACTTGGCTGCTCTCCCCACTATTTGAGATGGCGATCACTACATCACTTGCATCTAGTCCTAGCGCATAAGAGGCCTGATTCTCCCAAATTGTTGAAGTAAATGTTGGAATACCAATCTCGTTAAATTTGAACATACAATCAAGCGCTACCGGAATCGTATTTCCTACGGCACACACAAGTACGTGTTTGGCATTTTGAATCAAAGAAAGAATCACACTCAATTGATTCACATCTATATTACGAATTGTAGCCGTAAGTTCTGAAATCTTATTGGAAAGAATGGTTTCTAAAGAACCTGAAATATCACTTGTAGAAATGGTATTTGATTTTTGTTCAATCTCGTTCACACAATCCCTAGCCAAATTCACCTTTAAATGATGAAAACTATCCATCTGACATTTTCTGGCAAAACGCGAAACACTCGCCTGCGAAGTATTACATGCTTGGGCAAGCTCCTTAATCGTCATATTCACCACTTCTTTTGGATGTTGGATTATATAATCCGCAATCTTCTTTTCAGAGTCAAAGAAGGAATTATAATGTCCATGAATTGTATCGAGTATCATGTAAATCACCACCAATTCTATATTATCAAAAAAGAGATCAAATTACTTGATCTCATGTACGTAAATATTATTAACACGATCTGGTCCTACAGAAATCATAGAAACACGTACGCCTGTGAATTCTTCAATGAAGTGTACATAGTCTAAACATTCTTGAGGCAATTGATCGACTGTAGACATCTTAGTGATATCTGTCTTCCAACCTTTGAAAGTCTTATAGATTGGTTTAGCTTTGGCAACATCTGCCTGATCACTAGGAATATAGTTATATTCTTTACCATCAATTTCGTATCCAACACAAACCTTGATTTCATCTAAACCATCTAATACGTCAATCTTAGTGATAACGATATCTGTTAATCCACTCATTAAGTTTGCGTGTTTTACAGTTAATAGATCCAACCATCCACAACGACGAGGACGACCTGTAGTAGCTCCATATTCTCCACCGTGTTCACGAATCCATTCACCTTGTTCATCTAATAATTCAGTAACGAATGGTCCTTCACCAACACGAGTTGAGTATGCTTTTACTACACCTACAACAGTCTGAATACGACTTGGTGCAATACAAGCACCTGTAGTAACACCAGCACTTGTTGGACTTGAAGAAGTTACATATGGATATGTTCCATAGTTGATATCAAGCATAGCTGCCTGAGCCCCTTCAAACAATACTGTCTTATCTTCATCTAAAGCTTCATTTACTAAGTGTGTTGTTTCTTGGATCATAGGGACAATACGATCATAAATAGCTTCAAAATCAGCTACCATCTTATCGTAATCCATTGCTTTTCCACCATATACGGCAGTAAATAATTTGTTTTTGAAATCTAAACAGTCTTTTAAACGAACTTTAAAATGTTCAAAATCTTTAAATTCATGGTAACGAATACCGTGACGAGCATACTTATCTGCATAACATGGACCAATTCCACGTTTTGTAGTTCCGATTTTATTAGATGCTGCTTGCTCTTCTAATTCATCTTGATATTGATGATATGGCATTAACATCTGTGCACGGTCACTAATAATGATGTGTTTCATTGATAAACCATCTTTTTCTAATTGTTCCATTTCTTTTAATAATACGAATGGGTTACAAACAACTCCTGGACCAATGATACAAGTTGCTTCTTCGTGTAAAACACCACTTGGTAATAAGTGCAATACATGTTTCTTACCATTTACAATGACTGTATGACCTGCGTTATCTCCACCTTGGAAACGAACGATCATATCCGCCTTTTCTGCTAAAACATCGACGATTTTTCCTTTACCCTCATCGCCCCATTGGGTACCTACAACTACTTGGCTTGACATAAGAGCCTCCTTTTAGGTATGTTCTTTACAATACCTAATTAATTATAAGTAACCCTCATATTATTGTCAATTGAGATTTTTTAAAAAAAGAGCTTGCACAACCATTTAATTCATGATATCATTAACGGGCACTTAGGGGTATCGTCCAAAGGCTAAGATAGCGGTCTCCAAAACCGTTGATGTGGGTTCGAGTCCTACTACCCCTGCCAGTTTGAAACTTAAAACTCTCAAAAACACTTTATATAAAGCGGATTTGAGAGTTTTTTTGTTGTTGAAAAGTCGATTTTTACCCGTTTTGGCAAACTTTTTGGCAAACAATTCGAAAAAAATTATTTTTTTTACTTTTCGAAACGAATTATTAAAAGTTCAAATAAAAAGCTTTTTATAACAGAATAGTCTCCCAGATTATATATAGATCAACCAATAGCCAAAACAAATTTCAATCAATCTTCACACAATAACCTGAGATTGTTTTCATGAAACTAAGAATTACGTTTACTTATTCGTGCTCAATAAAGCACAAAAAAAACAAAGAAACATTAAGTCTCTTTGTTCTTATGCGTTCGAGATGTAATCACAGATGTTCTTAGATGCAGGTGCTTTCGATGAAGGTCTTCTCTTTTTACAACTTGGACAAGCCATCCTCACGGAAACTGAGAAAACTAAACTTGAATTTGTAGAAATCCTGATCGGACATATTGTCGTTCTTGGTCTTCCCGGCGGTTTCCATGACAGCTTCCACTAGCGGGCGAATATCCATAACAGAGGTGTCCTCCTGGTGCTGGGTGCTGATAAGAAATGTGATGATGCGACCCGTATCACAATCATAGGAAACTTGCGCTTTCGCATCCGACAAGAACAGTGCAAACTTTTCATCAGAATTAACTTCTTTGTTTTCCTAATCGTGATTAATGTATTTAGTGATAGTATCGATTAATTCCTCCATGTTAATCGGCTTGGAAATATGGTCATTCATGCCTGAATCCAGGGATTCCTGAATATCATCTATAAAAGCATTTGCAGACAAAGCTATAATTGGAATCGTAACTGCATCGGACCGCTCTATACCCAAGGCTCGAATGGCTTTTGCTGCTTGGTGTCCATCCATGTTTGGCATCATAATATCCATCAAAATAAGATCGTATGTGCCTCGTGGATGATTTTTAAACAAATTCACAACTTCTTTTCCGTCTGATGCGCGTGTTACGGTCATACCAGCATCTTCCAGCATTATCGTAGCAAGTTCAGCATTTAGATCATTATCCTCAGCCATAAGAACATGAATACCCGTCAAATCTCTATGCAGATGTTGTTTTTGTTCTGATTGCATAACCTGTTCTGTCAACTCCAGTGGGATCTCCACTGTGAATGTAGAACCTACACCTTTTTTGCTCTCAACAGCAATCGAACCGCCCATCATATCCACATATTTTTTTGTGATGGCCATACCAAGACCGGTTCCCTTATATTGAGTTCTGGCATTAGCATCATCTTCTTGTGAAAACGGATCGAATAATTTTTTCTGGAACTCTTCGCTCATGCCAATACCGTTATCTCGAACAACATAACGAGTTATGATATGTTTCTCATCCGCTCCTGGGTAACTGCTGATATCCAAAGTAATCTTTCCGCCGTCCTTTGTGAATTTCACAGCATTGCCAAGAAGATTCACCAAAACTTCCCGGATACGCACAACATCCGCAAGGACATATGAGTTCTTTGGGATTTCTCGATGTAATTCAAACTTAAGATCTCGGGTATAAAGAAGTCCATTCATAATCGCCTGGACGTTATCTGTCAATTGAGTAATGTCCACTGGCTCGGGTGAAATAGTAACTTTTCCACTTTCAATGCGAGTAAAATCCAGAACGTCATTCAACAAAGAGAGAAGATGATTCGAACTTTTTTGAACTTTCTCCAAGCTATCATGAATATCTGAAACTGTGTTCTGGTGAAGCGCAATGTTTGTAAATCCAATAATGGCATTCATCGGCGTTCTGATGTCATGGCTAATACTAAGCAAAAACGCTGATTTTGCTTTGTTGGCAGCATTTGCTTCCTCAGCCGCGGTCATTAATAATTGTTTTTGTTTTTGCTCTTCTGCCTTGTTTTTCTGGTAAACATAATAGGTATATAGACAAATTAAAAGCAATACAGCTCCTGCGACTAAACCGCAGATGATGGAAATATGATTCGTCTTTTCAACCATTCCATAAGCTGATTGCATATCCATTTCAATGCAAAATGCGCCAATGATTTCTCCTGTCCCATCATGATTTGCTCTTACAGGATAGCAAGCCGTAAAAATCGGCCCCCATGTTGTATCGATGATATCCTGAGAGTACACAATCTCCCCAGACATAGCCCTATCAATATACGGAACCATTTCTTCCTCAATATAATCTCCAGGGTGTCTTACATCATCCGCATCCGGATCCAAACCGTCTACCACATAAACGAGTTTTCCTTCTTCATTTTTTGTAGCGGTGTAAATATATCGAGTAGAATTCAATGTTCTGATTTCATTGAAATATGAAGAGATATCTTTATATATTTGCTTCTTTTCATCAGATTGATCTTTGATTTGATCAAAATCTTCTTTGCCGATTCTTCCATCCACAAGTTTGTGTACTGCATCTGCACTCACTGTGTCACGTGTGATTTCTGTTTCAAGGGCGGTCTTAGTGTAAGCACTTTGCAGAATATATGTGTACGACGCTATTACCAAAATTATCAAAAGTCCCGCAATCACAAAGATACTGCCTGTATTCTTCAGCCTAAAGAGTTTTTTCAAATTAATTCCTTCTTTTGTTTTCTTCATGCTGTTCATTCACATCCTTCAAATTCCGATTTTTTTAATTTATTTTAACACAAAATATAAGTGGTTTGTAGAGAGGAAACATATCGTGTTTAATTTTCATACAAAAAATTTGTAACACCATCATATTACCAATAAAAACTTGTAAAAACCTATATTGCTTTATAACACCACCGTAATACCGTGAAAAGTTGTAGAAAGTGATCATGTTTTTAAATTCCGCTTTGAGTCAAGTCTTCTTTATGAATTAAATGACTTATGTCTGTATATTACAGGAAGTCGTAAAAGCAATGACATCTCTTACAATCAAAACATCTCGGATTTATCTAGCGGTTTTGAATTTGAACAATATATTGCAAACCTATTAAAGAAAATCGGTTATTCTGATGTAACTATCACAAAAAGCACCGTTGACTACGGAGTGGATGTTGTTGATACAAAAGATTTAGTAACCTATGCTTTGAAATCGACAAGGATGACGGAAGCATTAAAACGGTTGAAAAAAAGGACCCGGACAACTAAATGTTGTACGAGCCAAATATCAGCTATAAACCGTTTTGGGGTATATGCCGCCCCTTAAATTCTTGGAGAGCAAATTCACCTAAACCCATCCAAATTTATTGCGCCTAAAATGGAAAATGCAGGGGTTTGATCCTGCATTTTGCGGCATTAGAAGCTACCGCCACCACCACCATACGTGTCGCCACTACTACTAGTGAATGTGCTACTTCCTCCGCTCGAACTATCATCATCGTCAGATTTAATTCGATGACGAGTTATCGTGTGATACAAGAAGTAGTCATGAGACTCTTTCATCTTCAACGTATTTTTCTTCATATAGTTATGTGCCTTGTCTTCAAAACTAACAGAATGAAGTTGTTCACGTTTTTTACTAACCACAAAGACTGCACACACAAAACCTACTAGAAGACTTATTGGAACGCAGTACCATGGAAGCCATTTAAACGGCATATTTCCAACATCATAAGGCTTACCATTATGTGCCTTTTCTACAAACTTTTCGCAAAGACTACCAAACGTTGTAAAAGCCTTCATGTACTTCTCTTTCTTAAAAGAAGGGCCTAGCTTTTCACTAATATAACTAATTCCGGCATCCGTAAATGCTGTAATACCATAACCATGAGTAGCCATCCAGAACTTACGTGTTTCCATGTTGACTACTAAAAGAATTCCATCTTTATTTTTACCCTGACCATACTCAAGCGCTTCATACATCGTCATCGCATAATCAAGAAGTGCCTTACCACCCGTATCTTTTGTAGTCAATATCGCAACATCTAAACCTTGACGCTTACCAATTTGGGTTAAAGTATCATTTAACTCTTTTCTTTCATCCTCAGTTAATAAACGTGCATCATCATTCACAAATCTTAGTCCATCTTGTAATGAAGTAAGACCACTTAAAGCTTGCGCATACTCTTCGGAAAGATTAGGTGCTCTAGTAATATAGTCATCGCAAAGTCTTGCGTATGTTTCAAATGCATCCGCATATTTTCCACTACTTAAATAAGGCGCAAACTCACTACCAATCGTACTAATATCTTCTGACGAAATAGCTGTAGTACCTTTTCCATAAGTAGACATCCACCACTTGCGAACTTCCATATTGACAACCAATAAAGCACCATCATCACCATAGCCACGCTCATCATATTTTGCTTTTGCGTAGTCTTCTATCGATTTATCACCCATATCATTCGCAGTGATAACACCAACATCGACACCTTGTCTTTCACTGATTTCAGTTAAAGTATCATTTAATTGCTGCTCTTCTGTAACAGTTAATAAGTCTGCATTATCCTCTACATATCTTAGATTTTCACTGGCATAAACTGGAAAACACATCATAAGTGCAAGTAGAAGAGATGAACATAAAATACCTAATTTTTTCATAAACGACCTCCTACTTTCCCCAACTCAAAATCAATATTACGATATAAGCTAAAACACTTCCAAGAAGCGTAACCACTACATAGTATAAGTAAACTAAGCTCTTATTTTCTGGAAGATTACCTACAAATTTACCCGTTTGACCATTCATCGCAAAACTGTAGTTTTCACCCCTCCACTTCGTATTTAAGATCCACACTGGATACAACGCATATTTTGCCGTACCATTTTGAATCTGAACTGCACTATCCTCACAAGTAACCGTGTCATACTTACCGCAATTGGTCATAAACGCATCTTCCGTAGACTTCTTTACACGGGTATTGGCACGATCAATACTTGAATCGGCATCCACATCATATTTATCGGCTAAAAACCCTGCTAAATAAGCCGTCTGAAAATCCACCGCATCTTTTAAGTCATAAGGCTCAATAGACTCCATCATATCATCTGGCATCTTGCTCGAACCATCCACAGGAATGTTTTCAAATCTAACATGCCCCTTGCGATATAAACGATAGTATTTGGTTTCCGTATAATCATATTCTGAGTCCGACCACATACGAACCTTTGTTGCATTATAACGAACCTCGCCATCGGCATCCGCATCAAACAACCAGAAAGGAACATATACACCTTTAATTTCTTCAATATGATTTTCGGATTTGAATTCTTTAGGCAATAAAGTCTTACCCTTATAGTGCTGTTTCAGCCCTTCCTTAGCCGCCTTTTTATCCAATTTAAACGGAATTACTAAATCTGGCTTTAAAACACCACCCAATTTTTCCTTTACGACAATCGGACTTCCACAAAACGGACAAGATGCAGCCGCCATATTTTCATCCGCAACAATTTCACCACCACACGAATTACAAACATATGTCAATAATCCATCAGTTTCATTTTCTGCCCACTCTTGACCTGGCTTCACATCCCACTCAAATTGATCTTCTTCCTCAATCTTTACAGAATCATATTGCTGAAGTGTTTCCAGAGAAAATTCTGTATCACAATAAGGACACTTCATCTTCTGAAGTTTTGTATCAAACGAAATGGAACCATTACAACAAGGACATTTAAACTCTTGTAAAGCACTCATAATTAAAACCCTCTACTTTTCTATGTCATTATCATCAAATGGGTCACCACACTCCGGACAGAATTTAGGTGGATGATGCGGATCCTCAGGTTGCCAACCACACTTATCACAACGATACAACGGTTCATGTGCCGGTTTTTTTGCACCACACTCTGTACAGAATTTACCCTTATTTACAGTACCACAAGTCGGACAAGCCCAACCCTCAACACTAGGCTTAGGCGTTCCACACTCTGGACAGAATTTACCACTTGCTAGATGTCCACAAGTTGGACAAGTCCAGCCATCTGCCTTTGCCTCAGGCGTAGGTGCAGGAGTCGGTGTTGGAGTTGGATCAGGAGCTGGTTGAGCAGCAGCACCCGCCGCATATAAGTTTTGCGCACTAATACCACCCTGATTCATGGCCATACCCATACCCATAAATCCAGTCATTGCACCAGACGCATTATTGGCAGCATCCTTCATAGCTGTAGCCTGGGCTCCAACCAAACGACTTGCCGCAACTGTTTGATTCATCGTCATCGCATTTTCTTCCCACTCTGTGATCTTCTTTTCTTGATCCTCAGGAATACTCAAAGAGTTAATATTGAAAGATACAACTTCCAAGCCACGCTTAGCACGCCAAATATCACTCAACTCATCATTTAAAGCTGCCGCAACATCCATTGTGTGAGCTGGAATCTCATAATACATCACACGATCCGCACTCAATTTTGCCAAGGCAGGCTGCAAAGCCGTCATCAATTCACCTTTTAACTTGCCCTCAATGGTTTCAGACTCAAAATCCTCTGCCACATTTCCACAAACATTCGTATAGAATAAGATTGGATCGGCCACACGATATGTAAAGTTACCGTTACAACGCAATTTCACAGACAACTTGAACCCCAATTCTTCATTCACAACCACTCTAAATGGAATTGGAGTCGCCGTTCCATAAAGAACCTCGCCCATTTCTTTTGTGTTCACATAATACACTCTTTGATCCTTAGCCGTATCTCCACCAAAAGTGAAACGCTTAGCCATTGTTGAGAAAGAATCCTTAATACTCTGGCCTAAGCTTCCCGCAAAGATAGAAGGTTCACTTGAAGAATCATACACAAATTCTCCTGGCGTTGCACAAAGCTCAACAACACGACCCTGATCAACAATCAACATACATTGACCATCCGCAACCGCAATCACACTACCATTTGAAATGATATTGTCACTTCCTTTATTACTCGACTTTTTACCCGTCCTTTTAGAGCCCTTACGAACCAATACATCCTGCTCTAATGCATCACAATAAAAGTACTCCTTCCATTGATCGCCAAAAACAGAACCAACAGCTCCAGCACCTGCTTTAATTAATCCCATATTATTTACCTACCATTCTTCTATTGTTTTTACTTGTATTTCTTTTACTATTGCACTTACTAAAGAATCAAATTCATTTGATTTACTCAAAATTTCAATTCTCAGTACACCACTTGATATATCTGGATAGTCCACAAGATATGTACGTTTTATATAATTACCATCCTCTTCCTCATATATACATGTCTTATAAGCAAGTATCTCTAAATCTTTATAATCTAGATTTTCAAACTCAACACGAACCACTTCATCATAAGACATCGCATTGTTTCGAATATAAGGAATAGTATCCACAAACACTAAAATATCCGTATTCTTACCAAGAATACGATACATCACGCCTGAAGCAACAACTTTACTTTTATACGTAACACGCTCATCATTCACACGAAAATAAGCATCTATATTAGGTAGAGTGAATGTACAAGCTAAGCTCTGCACATTCAACTCTTTTCTTTTACCATACTCACGATTCTGATTAGACATCAAGTACAAACCTCCTGTCACTTAAATCGTGTCTTATTCATACAAGTTCAATTATTCAACATCTAAAAGTTCAACAACTTTGAACTCTTTAATAATCGCTTCTGCCAATTCATCTGAAATATCGTTATCATCATATTCATTGACTTCGATATGAACGATTCCATTTGTTAGATCTGGATGTTCAATATAGTATGCCTTCTTAACGCTATCCTCATCGGATAAATCCGCAACTAAAGCTCTATATCCACCTACTTTTGTTTCTTTATAGTCAGCTTCTCCATTCAAATCCTTTTCAGCAAGTTCTTCTACAGTGTATCCTTCACTCCATTCCGCAAATGCATCATCTCCTACAAAAACCAGAAGAACTGGAAGATAATCATCATTTACCTCATATTTAATACTCGCAAGTGATTCGTCCATCTCATATACAGGCTTTTCTAAACCCTTCACCAAATAGAAAGAATCCAAGTTTGGCAATTTAAAATTACAAGCTAGACCCTCCGTTTCATACTCTTTTCGATCCGCAAACTTCTGCTCCTCTTTCTTCTCTACCGTTTTTGTACCCTCCGTCTTTGTAGTCGTACCACCATCACTTGCACCACACGCAACTAGACTCAAGCCCATACCAAGCACAAACAGACTTGTTAATAACTTATTATCTTTCATATTATGTTCTCCTATTATTATTTAATTTCTACCTTCAATTGCTGCAAAGCCGCCAATAATATATCTTCTAATCCTGTCGTATCATCCGAATTATCACGAAGTGTTACAAAACATGACAATATTACATTTTTATCGCCTACTGGATAATTTAACTTATACCTATACGTTGTATCATTGGCACTATTCCAATAATTCGTGTAGCTCATAGAACGATATCCAGAATATTCACCCAATGTATACTCTGTAAATGGCTCTTCTCCTTTACTTAAATGCTCGTTATGGAAGACGATAGCCTCTTCAAGCGTATCACTTGAATCCGTACATATGTTAACGTAGATTGAACGATCTGGATCTTTTCGACTTAATGTATAACCAACATTTCCCTTATCCTGATTTCCCTTGATTGTGTCATACTCCATACTTGGCGTATAGAACGAAGTCAAATCTCTCGGTAATATTAATTTTGCACGAGACGATTCGCCAACAATTTCCTTGCTGTTTTCATCCACCTTTTCTTCTTTAACATCCTGTTTTACTTCCTCTTTCTTTTCTTCCTTCACTTTTTCTAGCTTCATATTCTTAATGATAGCCTTCGCAAAAGGTTCTAAATCAGAAGTATCCTTTTCTTTATCATTCTTCTGGTTGATCTCAATAGAAACGACCTTATTGATATCCTCGACTGGATAATCTACATAATAGTGAAGTCTAGTATTTTCAACTGTACCCAGATTGATGGTGTGACTATACGCATCAAAGCCCTCAAACGTACAAGGCTTATACTTTTTATCCTCGTCATTTTCACCATACATTGAATTCTGTAGATCCGCACTCTTTTCAGCTGAGCTAGACGACAACAATTTAATTTCAGCATTCAACTCATACTTATTCTCTTCATTTAAACACTTATAGACAATCGAACCATTATCCTTTAACATACTCTCCATTTTACCTACACCCTCTCTAGACGAAGTAAAATAAGGAGACAGATCTTCAGGAACACTCAATTTAGCCGTTCGATCCTGCGTATCCATTCGTTTTTCTTCTTTTTTCTTTTCTTTCTTCTTTTCTGCTACCTTAGTCTCTTCTTTTTTAGGCTCGGGTTTATCACTTGAACAAGCCACTAAACTCAGTCCCATACCCAAAACTAAGAAGCTGGTTAATAACTTATTCCCATTCATATTATTCTCCTATTAATTCAATCTTTAAATTATGTACCACATCCAGCAACAACGGCTCTAACAAGGAAGTATCGTCATCATTACGTAATTCTTCACGAATGGTTAGTACGACATCTTGACCATCCACTAGATAATCAAGCACATAATGATATTCAATCGATTTATCACTTGACACCACATACTTATATCCAGAATATTCACCTACAGTACATGGCTCATACATTTTTGATTCATCCTTACAAACCTTGTTGTGAGAAATGCTGGCAGCCTCTGCTGAATCCCAGCCATCCGTTCCAATTGAGAAATGAATGGTAAACGTACGATCTTTCGCATACAATGAATAACCAAGAACATTCGATTCTTCCATATAGCTATATCTAGAAATTTCTCTAGCAGGCGTATGGAAAGAAGTCAAATCTTTAGGTAAAGTAACTCTGACCTTTTTATTCGCATAACTAATAATCGTACTATCCTTTTCTTTTTCTTCCTCAGCTGCCTTAGCCTTTTCTTCTTCCTTCTTCTCTTCTTTTACCTTTTCTTCTTTTTCTTCGATTGCCTTAGTCTCTTCTATTTTCTTTTCTTCTTTTTCTTCAGCTACCTTAGTCTCTGGCTCATTTGATGAACAAGCCACTAAACTTAGTCCCACACCCAAAACCAAGAAGCCAGTTAATAACTTATTCCTTTTCACTCTTATCACCTACTCTTCCATACAAATTTCAACAACGATATTATCCAATACAGCAAGTGTTACCTCATCCAAATCATTGGCTTTTTCTTGTTCTACATAAATTTGTAAGACAACATTATCTTCACCAACCGGATAATCGATCAACATCTTAGAATAGGTTTTATCAGACGAATCATATACTGTTGTTTTCTTGTAACCCGAATACTTACCAATCGTAAATTCCTTATATTGATCTGCTTCATCTTCAAAACCTGCATTCAAGACATCCGCCGTTTCCTTGGCCGCCTTACGATAATCGCAATCAATTGAAATTCGCGTGATATACGTACGATCATCCGAATGTAAATCATATTTAAGGATACGACCACCCTCTAGCTTACCCGATATGTTTAAGCCTTCTTGTTTCGGTGTATAAACCGACAATAAATCTGGCATCGTCATCTTAATGAAATAGCCATTCATTTGTGCGACTCCAGTCATTTCGCCAATCTTTACCTTCTCTTCTTTTTTCACTTGTGAAGGCCTTGGTTCTTCTGGCTTTTTTGCACAAGAAACTAGACTTAAGCCTATACCTAGCGCAAGCAAGATCTTAGCTAGCTTATGATTCATAGGCTTACTCACATTTCTTCTTTTCAACTTTTACATTATCCAAAATTGCAGTAATAATAGCTTCTGTATCCGAATCATCCGCTTCCGCTTTTAGCTTTTCAACAACAACCTTAATTGTTCCTTTAAAACCATCTCGATCCAAATTGAAATACATATTGTACGTTACATAATCATCATAAGAATAATCCGAAATCTTATTTACACCTGTATAGTTTCCAACCTGATAAGGCTTATAAAGCTTACTCTCATCTTCCTCACCTTTATTGAAGGTTTCAGCCACTTCATCCGCTGTCGCATCTGCATTTGCTTCAACTGTCGCAATCTTTTTCGTATCGGCTTCTTTATTTTCAAAGCTATAGCGAATAAAGGAATCATTGACAATCTCTCCTGTAACCTTTACACCATCTGCTGGCGTATAAATCGTTGTGAAATCTTGAGGCATTGTGATGATGATCTCATACTTCTTGTTGTAGTTTTTGCTCACCACAAAATCCGTTGTTTTCTCTTCTTTCTTTTCCTCTTTCTTTTCTTCCTTTTTAGCTTCAACAACCTTTGTATCTTCCTTTTTAGGCTCTGGATCATTCGATGAACAAGCAGCTAAACTCAAGCCCATTCCGATTACTAATAAGCTTTTCACAAATTTTGCGTTCATGACTATTTAACCTCAACTTTCATATTGCCCAAAATAGCTTTCATCGCTACTTCCATATCCGTTGTATCTGTATCATAGAATTGTTCTACCGTTACAGACATCACTACAGCAGAACCATCCACACTTGCAAAATCCAACAACAAGTTATCTTTACATTTGAAGCTAGGATTTTCACTTGTAGTCACTTTTCTAAAGCCACTGAATTCACCCACCGTGCTAGGCTTATATTGTTCCGATTCATCATCCTTAAATCCTTCATTAATACGATTCGCATAGGCTTCTGCACTCTCAGCACTGATTGGGTTTACATAAATAGCCATTTTAAAATCACCAAATTCATCTTCAAGCGTATATGAGATTTGTTGTTCATTTACTTCTGTTTTAACTTCTAAACCATCTCTACTTGGTGTATAGAATGAAGTAAGCTCAGGAATTGTGACTGTATATGTCTTACTCGAAATTTCTCTTACTAATACAGCATCCGTACTTTCTTCTTTCTTTTCTTCTTTCTTTTCTTCCTTCTTCTCTTCTTTTTTCTCTTCCTTCTTTTCTACAACCTTTGTATCTTCCGGCTTTTCACTTGAACAAGCTGTTAATCCAAAAAACATACTTAGTGCTAGTGCACTCGCAAACAATTTTTTATTATTCATATTGATACTCCAATTCTAATTTGTCATGATCAAACAAATTTTTGATCTCTAATTTTTCATATAACGGCATTACTTTACAATACGATAAGACTTGTTGATTATAGTCATCATATCCATACACAAATCCATCTTCTTCCATACCTACACTAAACAATAGGCCAGAATGCGAATTCTCTTGATCCTGCATTGCATACAAACCATTCTCATCGATTTGAAGTGTTACACTCTCATTTGTATACGTACCTTCAAGACTTTTAAACGGCTGATTTCTCAATGCATCAAATAAATCAATCAACTGATCATTTTCTGTCAGTGCCTGCCCACTACAAAGGCTTTTTACTTTATCTAACCCATATAATGGTCCTTGACTACAAACACGCTCAATCGGCAAACCATCCTCAATCGCAATCACTTCCACCAAACCATTTGTCGTTAGCGCAAAACCATAAGTGACACCAGGACCTATTTCATACACATGAACTTGTTTATACTCATTAAAACAACCATGCACCTTATACGTTTTATCCGTTCCACTATAGTAAAGCGATAGTTTATTATCCTTTAATGTCATAGTCATCTGGTCAAACGTGGAAGAATCTTCTATCTTATAAGACTTCTTGCGACTTGGCCTATACAAAACCATCTTTGTTCCAGAACCAAAATTTGTGGCGACAGGAATCAATACATTCAATTTCCCTTTGTGGTAAAACACATCCAGATTTGAAGGCAACAAACCAATTGTTTGAGCTCTTAATTCCTTTACATTGTCATAATATTCATTGGCATATTCCTGATCAAAAGCCTGTGCAGCCCATACCTTCATATCTTTTTGACTGATTTTATATTTCTTATACAACTTTTTATTCGAAACACGCTTCTTCGTTTTAGAATCAAAATGATGCACCTTATACCTAGGATATTCCGTCTCTACTTCTTCCTTAATAACTAAACTCAATAGATTTGAATGTGTATACACATCATAACTAACCTTTGTGTCCGGCAACGTATACCCTTCTTCTTTTGCCTCATCTAAAGAATCTACCAAATCCTTGTATTCATTTTTGATTGTCTGATTCAATTTCTTTGCGCTCTTTGAATCACAATGAATATAAGGTAAGGAAATGTCATACTTACCAACATTTCCCCATGCATCCTTATATTCTTCATGAATATTGTAGAAATCTGAAATATATACCTCTTCATTAGGTTGTGATTTACAACCTGTAAACATTAGATTCAAACTAAGAAACAAGACCGAACAAAGCTTAATCCAAGTCATATCCAGCTAGAGCTTGATCGGCTGCATCTTTAAATTGCGTACGATCTCCAATGATCGTTGCCCCAAACGCATCCACTGTCGCTTTCGCTTTTTCTTCTAAATTTTCTCCATTCTTTTTGGCTTTCGCTAAATCCCACATACTCTTTGTTGCCTTAAATTGAGTTACTGACTTTTTAATTCCACTCCTAAATGAATCATCTAAGCCAAACAATTTATTTAGATAATCTACACATTGATGACATCTTGTTTCATCATCAAATGGAATATAGACATCATTTAAACCTTTTGTATGTACAAAGCCTAAGTGAACACACATTTTATCTTTATCCGAACCACTTGTTCTTGCGGGCATCCTTTCAGTTCTATATAGCTGAAGATTTTCTAAACGATATACACACGCATATGTTTTTGTATTAAACAAACCTCCACGAGCTTCAATAACCGCAATCAAACCTAGACTTGGTGCAATATAAATAGGGTGGAAAGACTGCATCTTTTGATTTTTATCACGTGTTTTTTTCAAAGGTTCCATTAAATCTTGCCAAACCTTTGTACCCACCTCAGTTTGATGAATATGGTCCTTGACATTATCTAAATCAGAATGAACATAGTCGTAATATTTTAATCCCTTTGCACGACAACCCTTTGTACAAATATAATTTCCATCCATTAATTTCTGTGATTGTAAAACATTAATTGTAGCACCACAAATTGCACATGTATTTGCCATATATGATTCCTCCTTTTCTGTGCATTATTATGATTCAAGCGCATCCTTTAATGCGTTTGCCACCTGTAAAGATTCCTGATACTTTTCGTTTGACTGTACCATTACTTCTTTATCCTGCATTTCTGAAATGATCTTGACATCCTCTTTGGTAATCTTCAAAGAAATCATTTTGATGAATGGATGATTCATTTGAATATTTACCTTGAATTGGTACGTAAATTCGTATCTTGCTGGTTTATAGGAACATGTCTTCCCTTTCTTATTTGTGAAATGAAGTTCTCGCTTATTCTCTTCAATTTCTACCAAAACATTTTGAATGTCACTTAAGTCAAACACATCTGGATTTTCATCACTAAGCTTTGTTGCCTTTGTCACGACAAACCAGTTGTGCTTTCGATCAACCATTACCTTTGGATACTCACCAAACGTTTCAGCTGCCACAAACGCTTTGACTCTTTGTGCGTTTTCTTCACGATATGTTAGCTGCCCTTTGATCTGTGTTATTGTTGTGTTTTTGTAGTCTGTAAATAATGGTGACATTTTTTTCTTACAGTCATTACAGATCGTACCATCCGCACATTTATAACCTTCCATCAATGCCATCTTCTTTTTACACACATCACATTCCTTTTTAGAAAACAACCCCATTTCATTTCCCTCCTTTCTTCATTTGATTGACTTGTTTACTTGTGCTATATTGTATTTAGAAAGCACTTTCAAAACTTATGTAATCAACTTACATTTTCATTATAGAAAGTATTATAAAATTTACCCCACCCCAAAACTTAAAAAGGGTGGGAACTGCGGTAAATAAAGGGGAAAATCATGAAAAAAGTTATAAAATATTTATTAGTATTTGGTCTAGGCCTATGCAATTTATATGGGTGTTCATCAAAATCTTTACTCGATAAAGATAACCCCGTGACCCTGACAATGTGGCATGTTTATGGAGAACAAGCCAATTCTCCAATGAATCAATTGATTGCTGAATTCAATGAAACAGAAGGCAAGGACAAGGGCATTATAATTAATGTCACAAAAATAACCAATGCGAGTAAAATTGGTTCTGAGCTTGAAGAAAGTTTATCTAAAGAACCAGGTGCAGATCCAATGCCAGATCTTTATACAGGACATATTCATAATGCCAAACAGGTAGGCTTAGATAAGAGTGTTGTATGGAATGATGTATTTACAGAGAAGGAAATTTCAAATTTTGTTGATGAGTTTTTAGATGCTGGAATGCTAGAAGATAAGCTTGTGGATCTTCCATTATCAAAATCAACAATCGTTTTATTTATGAATGGTACACAATTTGAAAAGTTTTCTAACGATACCGCTGTTTCATTAAATGATTTTGACACTTGGAATCAAACGTTTGATGTAGCCGAAAAATATTATGAATGGTCAAATGGAAAGCCGTTATTATGCTTTGATTATCTATTAAATTCCATTGAATCTTATGCGATCGCATTAGGAACAAAGAATATGTTTACAGAGAATGGCTGGTACAATACGGAGGATCCTGCTTTTAAAAAAGCCTTTAGAACCTTTCTAGAACCATTGATCAAAGGCCATATTTCTGCTTCTGACTTTTATTCAAGCACAGAACTTACAACCGGAGAAACACTCATTGGTGTATCCAGTAGTGCAGCCTACCTCTATTTAAATGACATCGTTACATATCCAGATAATACAACGGAACCATTAAATGCGATTGCTCTGCCTTATCCAAAGGCCGATAAAGACCATGCCCTCATGACACAAGCTGGTGTTGGATTATGTGCCTATAAGACTACAGAACAAAAACAAGAAGCCGCTAGTGTCTTTGCACATTGGCTTGTGGAGCCAAAACGAAACATGGACTTTGTGATCCAAGCAGGTTACATGCCAGTCACAAAAAAAGCATTTAAAAACTTAAAAAATGAAAAGTTTGAAGATGAAGAAACACAATCTTTATACAATACACTCACCGAAATGAAATCCGACTATACCGTTATTTCTAGAGAGGTTCCAAATGCGATTTCTAGAAAGGCCTATGCATTTTATGATCAAGTAAGAAGCCACCAACAAGAATGGCAAGCACGAGCTAATGCCGGTGAAGATATTGATGAAATTGTAGATGAAGCAATGAATATTTTAAAAAGTCTTTCTTGAGGTTAGCCTATGCAATTAAGTTTTAAATCAAAAGAAAGATCCATGAAACGAAAGCTTTTCGTATATATGTTCTTTCTAGTGACTACCATCAGTATTACTTTATTAATGGGACTCTTCCTATTTGGAAGACTTGGAACGACTGAACAAGACTTTCATAAAAAACTATCCATTCAAAGTGAATACTTCACAAAGAATATGGAATCCTATTGGGATGACTTGGCCTCTATGAATATCGCATTGGCTGATAATATGGAAGCTATATTAGAAACAACCCTAGCGAATCAAGGATTAACCTTTCAACAGCTGCAGGACAATCCCAATGCCATCTATTCTTTAGAAAACGATATGATTCAGCCTTTAGGACAATATCTTGAACGATCTAATTGTTCAGGAGCTTATGTACAACTAGATACGACAATCAATTCCACTTTGGATAATGCGCAGACACAACGAAGTGGTGTGTATCTTCAAAAAACGACAATGTCCTATTCAAAGGAAGACTTGATTTTATATCGTGGAATTGCCAATATCGGCAAAAAACATGGCATCATGCCACATCGTAAATGGAGACAGGAATTTGATATTACACTTGTACCCGATTATGAAGAATTAAAAAAAGGGAACTTTGATTATTCCCTATCAAATATTATTCAATTGCCATACACAGGTGAAAGAATCGCACTATTACGTGTTCCTTTAGTTGGAAAGGATGGTACCTTCTATGGTCTTTGTGGTTTTGAAATTTCACAAAGCTGGTTTAAATTTGCGCATCCCCAGCCCTCAACTCTCAACCATTTAACGTGTCTTTTAGTGCCAGACTCCGATTCAATCGTCACAAATGAAGGCTTTAGTACGGGAAGCCAAAACGGATTCTATTATATGCCAAATGGAGATCTTTCCATTAAGCCTATTGGCAACAACTTATTGAGAATCATAAGTAAAAATCGTAATTATATTGGGGTTAAGAATACTGTCAAAATTTCTAAGAATCAAACCTATTCAACATATGTTATGATTTTGGATTCTGACTACAATCGAGCCATCGTAAAAAGTAATATTGAATTATTCTTCTTTACCATTGTCCTATTATTATTTGTATTTTTAGGATGTTCCTTCTTCAGTCAAAGATACCTGTCCCCAATTCTAAAAGGATTAGAACAGCTGCGTAAAGACAATAAAAACAGTATGCGCTATGATGTACAAGAAATTGATGATCTTTTGGATTTCTTATCTTCAAAAGACTATGAAGTCGAAAACAAGATGTTAAGTTTAGAACTTGAGATGCAGGAAAATCGCAAAAAGCTTGAACAAATTGAAAATGAACATGAACTCATTCAAAGAGAATATGATAAGGCAAAGGTGGAAGTTGAGCGTCTGGCAAAAAAACGTGAAGCCGATGTAGATGAAGAAGAATATAAACGTTTCCTTGAATGTCTTGCGACACTGACACGCAAAGAAAAAGAGATCTTAAATCTTTATGTGAAGGGATATTCAAGTAAGGATATTCTAGAAACATTAAATATTACAGACAATACATTAAAGTATCACAATCGTAATATTTATAGTAAGCTTGGTGTAAAATCAAGAAAACAATTGTTGATGTACATGACATTATTAAACAACAAAAGGAGCTAAATTAGCTCCTTTTACTGTACATAGCACTTTAAATAATCTACATCTAAAATTAATATTTTATGATATACCATCGTAATAACGTTTTCTTCTCTTAACCCACGCAAGATACGATTGACACTGTTTCTTGTGGATACCCCACAGAAATTGGCAATATCATCGTTCGTGATTTGCAGATCAATAAATACACCTTTTTTAACTTGTCTACCAAATAATGGAATCAAATGATAGATAAATGCACACACAGCTCCATTTTTCCCATTCATTGTCATGAGTTGCTGGCGATAAATAGCTTCGGTCATCTTTTTGCGATAATACGAATCTATATATACCTGTAATTCTTCATTTTCTTTCACATATTGTTCAAACAATTTTCTGTTGATTCGATAGAAAGTTGCCGTATCACTTTCGATACGAGCATGAAATGATGCCGTAGTCATTTTATTGATTTCATCTTTCAACAAAGAAATCATATCCAAACCTTTTAAATAAGTGATATTGAATTCACGCCCATCACATAAAACAATACTCACTTTCACAACACCATCTTTTAATACGTAAATATCTTCTTGGTCGTGTCCATCCATCATCAAATATGTATGTTTCTTTTTTGTGACTTCAGGAAGATTCTTTTCTTCAAGAAAATTTAAAACTGACTCACTCATAAATAACCCCTTCTCAATACATTTAATCATAACATACTCACTAAGCCCAATTTAGTAACATATGCTATGAGAGAATATAACATTTAAACGTTACACACTTAATATATCATACTTTTATAAACAACACGCAACATCAACTAATTTCTGCAAATAATTGTTAAAAAATATAAACGATGTAAAACAATACAATTATAAAATATCAATATTCTCCCCAGATAGAGCTTTATTCATACTTCTTACAGCACAAAATTTACCACACATACTACAAGTATCACTATGATCATCTTCTGGCATACGAGATTGACGAATTGCTTTTGCAGTTTCTGGATCTAGCGCGCACTCAAATTGTGCATCCCAATCTAGATTCTTTCGTGCGTCAGCCATCTTGTCATCGATATCTCGTGCTCCTTTAACACCTTTGGCAATATCAGCCGCATGTGCTGCAATCTTAGAAGCAATGATTCCTTGTTTTGTATCTTCGACATTTGGTAAAGCCAAGTGTTCTGCCGGTGTTACATAACATAAGAAGGCTGCTCCTGACATAGCTGCAACCGCACCACCAATAGCCGCTGTAATATGATCATAGCCTGGCGCAATATCTGTAACTAATGGGCCTAACACATAGAATGGAGCGCCCATACAGATTTGTTGCTGAACCTGCATATTGGCCGCAACCTGATCTAATGGAACATGTCCGGGTCCTTCCACAATAACTTGTACGTTATGTTCCCAAGCACGTTTTGTAAGTTCTCCTAAACGAACCAATTCTTCGATTTGACATACATCTGTGGCATCTGCTAAACATCCAGGACGACAAGCATCTCCTAAAGAAATCGTCACATCATATTTTTCACAGATATTCAAAATTTCATCATAATATTCATAGAATGGATTTTCTTCTCCTGTCATAGACATCCACGCAAAGACTAAACTTCCTCCACGAGAAACAATATTCATTTTACGTTTGTGTTTTTTGATTTGATCAATCGTCTTTCTAGTGATTCCACAATGCAAAGTCACAAAGTCCACACCATCTTTGGCATGTAACTCGACTACATCTAAGAAATCCTTTGCGGTTAATGTATTTAAATCTCTTTGGTAGTGAATCACACTATCATATACAGGTACAGTACCAATCATAGCTGGACATTCAGCTGTTAATTTTTGGCGGAATGGTTGTGTATTTCCATGACTCGATAAATCCATAATTGATTCTGCACCAAGATTTACGGCTGCCATAACTTTTTCCATTTCGACATCATAATCTTTACAATCTCTAGAAACCCCTAAGTTTACATTAATCTTTGTGCGTAACATACTTCCCACACCTTCAGGATTTAAAGATTTATGGTTTTTATTGGCCGGAATTACAACCTTACCACATGCGACTAACTCTCTTAGTTCTTCTTCTGTCATTTTTTCTTTTTGGGCTACAATCTTCATTTCTGGCGTAATAATTCCCTTACGCGCAGCATCCATCTGAGTGGTATATGTAGCGCCTGTACTTACTGTACTTTCATTTGTGTTCATTTTAAAATCTCCTTTTCCAAATGATTATTTAACGTGACAAAAAGTGGTGCTCCCATTTTGCCACCAAAAAAAAGTGAGCAACCAATATAGGTATACTCACACTAAAAAGACAAAGTATTTCCCTACGTTGGCATTATCCAAATCAGGTTATAGGTCGAAAGTCACACTTTCCTCTCGGCCTGTACTACAAGCTCCCTTTTTTTATTTACATCTAAGTTATACACTAATTCTAAAAGATAGTAAAGGAATATGACATTTATTTTCGAACTGGCTTTCCTTCTTTATCCCAAATTCCAATCCCAGTAATGGCACAAATCATTGAGAAAATAGGAACGATAAAGATAAACCATGCGTATGGAATATAAGCTGTTGAGCATCCAAGTACGCCCATGACATAAATTGTCGCAACACCCCAAGGAACGATTGGTGCAGACAATGTACCAGAATCTTCGAGTGTTCTAGATAATACTTTACGAGAAATATTCATATCTTCATAAGTCGATTCAAACGTTTGTTCAGTTACGATGATAGATACTGTTTGTCCGCCAGCTGTTAAGAAGTTCACGACATAACAATATACTAAAGTGACAAATACGAGTACTGTACGATTCTTGATAAATTTTAAAAGAACATTTTTTGCCAAAACATCCAAAATACCAGTAGACGTAATGACAGCTCCCATTACACTGGCAACCATAAATGTCACTAATAATTCAGACATAGAAAGCACACCACCACGATTCAACATAGGATCAACAATGGATACACCTGTTTCAATGCTGAAACCATTAAAGGCATAGTTCATTAAATCAACAAAGTTAACGCCTTGAAATACCATCGCAAAAGCAGCAGATACAACTACGGCTAAGCCCATTCCTAATAAGGAAGGTAATTTAAATACAGAAATCAAAATAACTAGAATGGCAGGTAAAATCAATAGAATATTGATATTGAAATGTTTAGATAATGTGTCTAAAATCAATTTTTGTTGGGCAAGATCCATACTTCCACCACTATAATACAAGCCGGCAATTGTAAATAAGATCAAAGCGACTACAGCTGCAGGAAGTGTTGTATACTGCATAGAATGAATGTGATCATATAAAGGTACTTTACTTACACCACTCGCTAAATTGGTTGTATCTGATAAGGGCGACATCTTATCTCCTAACCACGCTCCAGAAACGACGGCCCCCACAACTAATGGTACGGGAATACTTGTAGTTGCGGCAATTCCCACCATCGCAAGACCCATAGTTGCCACAGAACCAAAGGATGTTCCTGTAAATTCACTCGTTAGGGCACAAAGGACAAAGGCTAGAGGTACTAAGATCTTCGGTGAAATCACTTGCATACCATAATACATCAATGATGGAACAGTTCCACCGGCCATCCAGATTCCCACAAGCATACCGACCATAATGACAATCAAGAATGTCGGCATACATTCAGCCGCTGTTTTAATAATATTCTGTTCCACTTCACTCCATGGAATATTTAAAAGTTTTGTGGTAATAACCGCAACGATCACACCCGCAAATACAGATAGTGTTGTATTGCATCCTAAGTTGATCATAATGATCAATACGGCAATAATAGCCAAAAATGAAACCACCGCAAATAGGGTTGTTGGCTGTTTTCTTTCTTTGTTCATATCAAATTTCCTTCTCTTTCATCTATAACAATTCATCCTTCAAAAAGTCTAGAGCCCCTTTCATTCTTGCTTCTCTAAACACAAATGATTTAAAGCGATGCTCTGCTCCTTTGACAATAATACATTTTGCTCTTTCCTTAAAAATTTCTTTATACTTGTAACTACACTCACACGAAGCTGTAATGTCTTGATCTCCATGAATGGTACAAACATTTTTATCAAACAATGAAGCCTCTTTATAAGGATCAAGTGTACAGGCATCTTGGTAAAATTTAAGGCTCAACTTCAATCCTTCCACATCCGCACATCCATCTTTTTCAATGTTTGAAACGTCCTGGCCACACAAAGTCAAATGTTTTTTCAAGTTATAAACTAAATCTGGTGCAGGACACCATAACGACAATGCTTGAACTCTTTCTTTACATTGTCCCGCCACCATACTCGCTACGCATCCTCCTAGACTACATCCGTGAAGCGCAATCTTTTTAGAATCGACAAAATCTAACGATTCCACATAATTCAACATGGCTTTCGCATCCAGAATCTCACTTGAAATAGTCATATCTTCAAAGCGTCCATCGCTTTCGCCGCTGCCATTCATGTCAAAGCGAACACTCGCAATACCAGCATCACACAATCTTTGAGATAACTCATTATGCACAAAATTTATTTCATTGCGATCATCACAAAATCCATGAAGTAGAATGACCATAGGCACTTTAGAACTTACATTGTCTGGCACATGAAGCATACCTCGCAGTGTCAGTCCATCCCGCTTAATTTCTACGTACTTCTGCATATATTTCCCTCCGTTTTGGGTATAATACCACAAAAAATATAATTTGTTTATACTTTTTTAACACATGTACACATTTTGAATACATCAATAGCCTCTTTGTTCATCAAGAGGCTATTTTTTCTTATATATTGTTGCGCTGTATCCTTCCACTTTTTTACTTTGATACATTGCCATATCGGCTCTGCAGTATAATTCATCAAAGGTCAATTCTTCTTTTCCATCATAAATGCAAGCGCCTAAACTCATTATAATCGGATGATCTTTTATAGATTCAATTTGGATTTGTTTCAAATTCTCAAACAAACGTTTAAAGAAAGCATTGGCACACTTACGATCCGTAACACCTGGAATAAATAACGCAAACTCATCTCCACCAAGACGCATGACTACATCTTTATCACGACATGATTTTTGTAGCGTATGCGCAATCGCAACAATGACCTCATCCCCAGCCATGTGTCCATACGTATCATTAATGGATTTAAATTTGTCACAATCCACTAAACACATCATGCCACTGACTTTGTTGTTTAAAACACGCTCAATCATCTTCTCTCCACTACGACGATTTGAAATTCCCGTCATTGTATCTGTTTGAGCTAAATATAATAATTTGTCTTCCCGCTTCTTTTGATCATCAATGCACTCCACACAATATAGAACATGGAGTAAACTTCCATCCTCATCATAATCAACCGGAATAAAACGGGATCGACACCAGCCAGAAAGCTTACCATAGAAAACACTATCTATGGATTTTTTGCCTTGAAGTCTTTCTTCTAATGTCTCAAGATCCATAAATTCAACTTCTCGATCTACATAATCAGCTTGACAGAATTTTCGATGAATCTTACAAATATGATCCGTAAAATTATCTTCTATATCATAAATTTCATGTTTTCCTAAATACGTTAGAATTTGCGGCTCCATTTTCACAATATGAAAGCGATTGGTTTTCACATTGATATAATGCATAGAAGTATAGATTTGTCCCAAGGCTGAATAGCCACTTAATTTTGCCTCACGCTTGGACTTATTTTGTGAATTACGAATCTTTAAAAAAGAGATGACTAACGTTGCGATCATATCTAAGAATGTAGTTAAACCCAAATGATCATCAATCGGTGGATTGTCCACACCAAAGAAACCACTGATTTCATTTTTATAGCGAATTGGACATACCACAAGACGCTTAACATTTTGAATCTTTAACGTATTATATGTATACACATGCTCATTTTTTATCGTTTCAACATCACGAATGATCACATTTTCTTTCTTATCAAAAGCTTTGTACCACCAATCGATGATATCCATATCAACGCCTTGTAGATAATCAATTTCACTTTCAATGCCTTGACGGCACCATTCATATGTATTATCGGTCACATGTTCTTTTTTATTATCTTCAAAAATATAAATTCGATCACATCCAATATGTTTTCCAAAAAAACGAATAAACTCATCGATCTGTTCATCCGGTGTATCCAACATAAGCGCAGAACGCAATGCTTCATTGATGACCAATTCATATCGTATGATTGCCTGCATATAGGACCTACCTTTCATTTATTCAATTATATCTTTAACTTGGTTATATTTTAGTTATTTTTTTCGAATAATTACCAATCGCTTCAATTACTTTTTCCATCGCCAAAGGCTTAGAAAAATGCTCAGTCATCCCCACCTTTTTGTACGTTCAATATCATCCCCAAATGCATTGGCTGTCATCGCTAATATAGGTACAGAATCGGTCCGTTCATATGTCTTTTTAAAGCCATTCGACAACTCAAACAGGCAGACATGACTTGCCAAAGAACACATGCCTAGATATTCTAATAAATCAGGAATACATTTGCGTATTTCTTCTTCACTCGTTGCCTGATTGATGATTGCGATCACATCTAAAATATGATTGATATCTGCTACTATATTATTTGTCATAATTCTAGCCTTTTTCTCACTAATCATAATTGTAACAAATCTAACCCATAAAGAAAAGAACCACACATAATGGTTCTTACTTACGCTTTTCTATTTTAATTTCCATAACCGATCAACAACACCACAAGTTCGAACACTTTTGAGGGCAACATCGATTGCATTCATATTTGTGCCAAGAAACAAAAATTGCCACCCATATTTTTTCTCAAACTCAATCATTGAGTTAAATCCACCAATCGTATCCTTTTCTAATCCATGCATCGATCCACTTCAATCGATAATAAAAACAATTTCTGCACAATTTTTTCATCACTTGGCTACAGTATATTTTTTATCACAACCAAAATGATTGTCAAGAAAGCGACATATAAAGCAATCTAAGAACACTCGTGACTTTAGTCATGAGATGAATTAAATTGGTAGATGTTAGATAAATAATTAAAAAATAAATATAGTACTTTAATTATATACATATGTTACAACATGAATTCAAAGCATTGGTTTGTGGTATTCACAATCGCGTCTACTTTTAATTTTGTGATATCTTAACGTATGATTTTTAATGGCATAATCTTTTAAATAAAAAAAGCCCATCAAATCATATAAAATGATTTGTATGGGCGCTTTTCATTTGCCAAGTCTTGTTTACATCTCTATTTAATTCTATACTTCAATTATGGACACTACTTATCATTCAAACATTCCAA
>OHAV01000086.1_pt1 | contig 47805 bp, 53 predicted proteins | sample 1577271 | NCBI WGS metagenome assembly OHAV01 (sample SAMEA3879537, study PRJEB24766) | human gut metagenome | biome: human-associated habitat; feature: feces | place: USA | collected 1985/1987 | reverse complement strand
GGCCCGCCCCTGCAAGGAGGGGATCATGTATGACGCAGATATGCAGGCGTCTCTGCGCTCTTATGCTGCTGGTGTTTTTCAGTCGCCCGCTTCCCTGCACGCCTGCGCGTGCGGAGGCCGTTGGGGCGCAGGACGTCATCGTGGAGGTATGCACGGAGAAAGGGCCGCTCAAGCTGCGCCGCGCGCCCGACAGCGATGCGCGAATTCTTGCCGAAATGCCGCGCGGAAGCCTGGCAACAGCGCAAAAGCATGACGACCGCTGGTACCGGCTGGTCTATGACGGGCTGGAGGGCTACGCCATGGCCGAGTTTCTCACTCCACACGGGGATCTCTCCCCCGACGTGCTCAACTACCACACCCTGCAAAACGGCGATTGCGGCGAGGAAGTAACCGCTCTCAAGCAGCGTCTGTCGGAGCTGGGCTATTACCGTGAAGGCAGCAAAATGACCAATCGCTTCAATGATACTTTAATACAGCGCGTCAAGATGTTTCAGCGCCAGCACGGGCTGGAGGAGGACGGTGTGGCTACGCCCGCACTGCAGGCCCTGTTGTTTTCGGATGGGGCGCAGGCCAACACCGAGCCATTGCCTGAGGCCCCTACCCATTACCGCCGCACGCAGTCCTCATCCGGCGGGGAGGAGGAGACGCCGTGGAGACGGGCCGTGTGTGAATGCTGCAACGGCAAGGGCTGCATCTGCTGTGGCTACACCGGCTGGGTCTGGTCGCCGGATTGAGGGAAGGAAGGTGCTCATGATACAGTTGATCTGCCAGGACCTGTCGCTGGGGTACGCCGGCAGGGTCGTGTGCGAAGGTATTGATTTTTCTCTTTCTCAGGGGGATTACCTGTGCATCACAGGCGAAAACGGCACGGGCAAAAGCACCCTGATCAAAACGCTGCTGGGTCTGCAGCCTCCCCTGCGGGGGCGGGTGTGCCTGACGGGAGGCCTGAAACGGCGCGAAATCGGCTACCTCCCCCAGCAGGGACCGCTCCGGTGCGACTTTCCCGCCTCCGTGGAGGAGGTGACGCTCTCCGGATGCCTCAACCGCTGCGGCCTTCGGCCTTTTTACACCCATGCGGAACGAATGCTGGCCCATGCGTGGCTGGAACGCCTGGGACTGAGCGGGCTGCATGGACGGTGCTACCGCGAGCTGTCCGGCGGGCAGCGGCAGCGTGTGCTGCTGGCCCGCGCCCTGTGCGCCTCCCGCAGCCTGCTCATGCTGGATGAACCCGTATCCGGCCTCGATCCCGAAGCTTCGGCGGAAATGTATGCCGCGCTGCGCCGTCTCAACCGGGAGGACCGTCTGACCATTGTTATGGTCTCCCACGACGTGGCCGCAGCCGTTCGCGAGGCCGGGCGTATTTTACATCTTGGCCGCCGTCCGCTGTTTCTGGGCGCGGCAGCAGATTATCCCGCCAGTGCGGCAGGCATGACCTTTCTGGCTGCGAAAGGAGGGGAACAGGTATGATGGAAAGCCTGCTGGATATGCTGCGCGGCTATTTTCAATTTTCCTTTGTGCGGTATGCGCTGGTGGCGGGCGTGCTGATCGCGCTGTGTTCCTCCCTGCTGGGGGTTACGCTGGTGCTGCGCCGCCTGTCCTTTATCGGGGACGGGCTTTCGCACGTAGCCTTCGGGGCGATGGCTGCCGCCACGGTTTTGAATGTCGCGGCGGATATGCTGGTGGTTTTGCCGGCTACCGCGCTGTGTGCGGTGCTGCTCCTGCGCGCCCGCACGCAGGCCGCCGTGCGGGCGGATGCCGCCCTGGCCATGTTGTCGGTCGCCGCGTTGGCGCTTGGCTACCTCATGCTCAACGTATTCTCCAAATCGGCCAACCTTTCGGGCGATGTGTGCTCCACGTTGTTCGGCTCCACCTCCATCCTTACGCTCACGGCGCTGGAGGTATGGCTGTGCGTTGGCCTGTCCGTCGCGACGGCCGGGATTTTTCTCATGTTTTATCACAAGATTTTCGCCGTCACATTCGATGCGGATTTTGCCGCCGCCACAGGGGTTCCCTCTGCGTCCTATGACCTGCTGATCGCCGTGGTAGCTGCCACGGTCATTGTCCTGGCCATGCATCTGGTCGGCTCGTTGCTGACCTCGGCGCTGATCGTTTTCCCGGCGCTGTCGGCCATGCGGGTATTCAAAAGCTACCGGGGCGTGGTGCTGTGTGCGGCGACGCTGTCCGTGGCATGCGCCGCCCTGGGAATCGTGGTGTCCATCCTGGCCTCCACGCCCGTGGGCGCCACCATCGTCACGGCAAACGCCATAGCCTATCTGGCTTTTGGCCTGATCGGGAGGGCTGTCCGATGAAAAGGCAAATTCACCCCGTTCTTTTGCTGATCGTCCTGACGGGACTGCTGCTTGCCTCCTGCGCCAAAACGGAGCCGCCGTCCCTGCCGCCTGCCGCTCCACCGGAGCCTTCCACCCTTCCGACGGCTCTCTTCAGCCCCCTGCCCTCCCCTACGGAGGAAGCGCCTCCAGCCATGGAGCTGGACCTGAGCGTCATGGGACCGGGCATGGCCTACGCCACCCTTTACAACATCCTTTTTGAACCGGCCTCCTATGTGGGGCAGCGGCTGCGCGTCAGCGGGCCCTATGAGGAAAACGTCATCGGCGCATCCGGCATCACCTACCGCTTTATCGTGGTGGCGGACCGTCAGGCCTGCTGCGCGCAGGGGTTGGAATTTGTGCTGGCGGATGATGAGGCTGTCTATCCGGAACCCGGAACGCAGGTGGAAATCTGCGGCATGCTGGAATCCTATCAGGAGGACGACCAGACCTATGTGCGCGTCGTGGCCGACGAGCTGCGCGTCCTATAATCCCATTGCGGGCATAAAAGCAGGGTACCCTCAGACGACGTATGAGGGTACCCTTTACGTATTTCGGGGCAGCTAGTTGCTGCGCTTGACCAGTTCCTTATCCGCACAGGTGGCGTAGAGTAGCGCCTCTCCAAAGCCGCCGTGGGCAGCCACGTCATAGCCGCGGATGGACGGTGCGCACACATCCCAATAGTAGTTGCTATAGATGGGCGCGGTGGGCAACTGATTGTGCCATTCGGTTTGGAAGGCCAGCCACCGTTCCAGATAGCTCTGCCGGTCCCCCGCTTCTGCCTGTCGCATGGCCAGGGCGGCCTCCATCAGCGCGGAGTCCCGCAGACCGGATGTGTTAAAGGCGCCCTGCCAGGCCTTATCCGTATGGTAGGTATAAAATGGATCAAACGGTTCGCGGAAGTTGGTGCCCAGGAAGAACAGGTTGCTGGTGCGAGTTCCTCCATCTTGGCGGTAATACTGCGCCAGCATCTGCGCAAAACTGACCGGCTGCACAACCACACGCACCCCCAGATTCTCCAGCACCGGTACGAGCCTCCTTTCCAGCGCGTCGGACACAGCGCCGGGGGTTTTTGCCCACCGAAGTTCCAAGGGGACCAGCCTGCCATTCTCCTCCTTATGTCGTATCCCATCGGCCATGCCCGCATAGGCGTTGCCGCTGCTGTTGAGGCGGTAATCGGACAGGTCCAGCTCCCGACGTGCCTGCTCCGGATTATAGCGGATGTCCTCAAAGGCGGCCAGTTGCCCGGCGCCGGCCTGCGTCATCCACTGGCCGTAGCCATAGTGTCCATACACCGGTTTGGCATATCCTCCCAGGGTAGTAGCGCACAGCGTATTGCGGTCCACGCACATGGCCACGGCGCGGCGTACATGCACATCACTGGTGGGCGCCTGCTCACACGCAAAAGCCAGAAACGCATAACCCGACCGGAAATAGCTGCTAAGAGACGCCTGCTTTCCATCCAGGGCTCGGGCCTGATGAATAGCCGCTCCATCCGTCAGCCGGTTCACGATTTGGACCTCGCCACGCTCAAAGGCAGCCACGGCCTCGGCCCCCAGCAGCTGAATCACCCGCACGCGCTGGATGGAGGGCTTTTGCCCCTCGGCATTGCCGAGATATGCCGGATTGGCCTTAAGCTCCACCAGACTGCTTGCCGCATCATAGGCCACCAGCTGATAGGGTCCGCAGGTCACTTTGGGCTGGTGCAGATAACCGTTCTCGGAAGTCAGCGTTTCCTGCAGCAGTGCGGTCGAAAGCTGACGCGGCGTTTGGGTGGGATCGGCGGCGGCGTAGAGAAAGCATCCTTCCTCTCTATCCCCCACGGCGTATTCCGGAGCGATCACCCGGATGGGGCATGGTCTGACCCGCACTGCGGCCAATCCATAGTAACGGTGCACTTCTTCCGCCATGACGGTGATGGAAAAGCGGTGCGCATCCAGCAGCCGCACCCCGGAAAGCGTGGCGGACGTTCCCGCGGCGTAAGTCTCCCAGCCCACCACGTGCGAATAGATCGAGTTTACGCCGCCGAGCTCGGCCACTGCCGGACTGGAGTGCAACAGCAGAGAAAACACATAATCCGCCGCTGTGATAGGCGTTCCTTCGTTATACGTCAGTCCGGGGGCAAGGGTGAAGGTGTAGGTGTCACCATCGCGTTCTCTGGTTACTTCCAGGGTTTTCACAACCGTGCTGTCCAGTGCAAAGTCATCCTGCGAACGGGAATAGACCGTATCATATCCGTGCAGCATGGCACGCAGGTCCAGGTCCACGGAATTGCTGCCCCACATGTTTGAAAACAGGAAGCCGCTCATCTGCGTGGGCACGGCTACAGTCACCCACCCGCCTTCCGCATGAACAGGGGCGTGCGCCAGGGGCATCAGCAGCACCAGCGCAACAAGCCAGGCCAGGCGTTTGATTCGATTCATCATGATGTTCCTTCTTTCCTCCATACGGGAAAAACGTATTTTTCCCACCGACTGACCGCTTGCATCAGGTCGTCATTCGATTGTATCGCCCAATGTCTGCGCATCCCCCATGCCGGTGGCATGCCAGTCTACGGCTGCCATGGCGGGTTTTTTCGACGGCCCTCCGCCGGGTTTGTTGCTTCCTGGCTTGTCGTTCCCGCCCTCTGGAGGCTTTTCCTTGATACGCTCGTAATACACGCGTATCACATTGCCTTCGCTGTCGGCTCCCACAGCAAGGGGACCGGTATCGCGCACAAAACGATAACCGGCTTTGCTTTTGTCAGGATATGCAGAGATCACCTCACCGACAGCTGCCTCGCACACGAGGGTCGCCGCGTCGTCACGGTTGCCGTCATAGAAGTATTCTACTTTATATTGGACTTTCAGCACCGGTTCGGCGGCGTAGTAAAGCGTAAGGGTATCAGCCCCGCTGCCCAAAATGAGCCCGGAAGCCGGATCGCAGCTATGGTAGACATAGCCGGGTCTTCTGCGAGAATCTCCTCGCCAAACGTGCCCTTGCGCGCAGTTGACTGGGCCAGCTGCCGCCCGGTGCCCCATTCGCAGTGATGGATCACATAGTCCAGGTCTGTGCGCCGGGCGTAGACCACGCTGATAACGTTGCTCTGTGCGTCGGCAGAAACCACGATGGCGTTCGGAGTGCTCGCACCATCCTGATAGCCCTCGGCAGGCTTCTTGGCATTGAGACATCCCTCATTCTCTCCCGGCGGTACCACGAAGCGATCGTCTACCCGTGCGGTTGCCCGGTACGTGCCCAGCAAATTGCCCGGTCCGACCGTATCGCGGTAATAATTCACCGTCACGCCCGTTTCCATAGGGCGGTACACCACGTGGATCCGATGGTTTGCGTTGACATTACCGAACCAATACGCCGCGGGATAAGAATCCGCAACCTCCACTCCGTCCACCACAACGCTGTGCAGCTCATATCCCGGCTTGGCCGCATAGCGTACGGCGAGCGTCTCCATGTAGGCCACCCGCGTATCCCCCTCCGGGGCGATGGTTCCTCCTTCGACCGATGAGGTCACGGTATAATACGCGTCGACCCATTGAGCATAAAGATCATTGGCCTCGCGAAGCTTTATACGTGCCCTGCTGCCCGGTATATATGAGTCGCCACCACCATCCGGCTGTGTGTTTCACCCAATAAAAATCTTGTTGTTCCAGAAAAATGGATTGGCACGGATCACCACCTGGCTATTGTTGGGCCCACTCTGGGTCTGGGTCAGACCGCTGCCGTTATTGGCATGATAAGTCAGCCGCACAGGTCCCATGGGCATGGCCCAATGAGCCGTCAGCGTCATGTTCTCAGTGACGGTCACCGCACCACGAGGCTGATAAACCCGGCCATCCACACTGCTAAGCCAGCCGATAAAAAGCGCGCCGTTCTTTCCCTTCAGGGACGACGGTCCCAGCACAGCCGCCTTTGCGCCATAACCGTAACCCTGCTCGTCCACAGGCGGGTTGCCGCTTCCCCACGTACCCGCCCGGTATGTTACCTGATACGCTTTCTCAACCCTCCAGCGGGGGGAAGAGAACGATATCCTGGGTAATATGCATATCGGGATGAAACAGCTTCTTGCCGTCGTTCTCCGTCTGATATTCCCAGCCGAGAAAGTCGTCGGGCCCGCTGTCCGCATCAGGCTTGACGAGTTCGCTCACATCGGGCAGCGACAATCCCTCATCGCTGATGGTCCGTCCGCTGGTTACGCGCCAGTCCACAGTGGTATAGGGTCGGGTTCCTTCCCGGTCCAGGTAAACTCGCACCTGATAGCTTTGGGGGCGCCATGCGGCATAAAGAATGATATCGTGATCCGGCATGGTTTGGGAAAAATCGGCCTCGGTTCCGGGCAGGCATAATTCGGTGGTAAACCAGCCGGCAAATACGGCGTCCTTGGGAATGGTGCTCACATCGGGGCGCTGAGGTACATATTCCATTCCCGCAAGACTTTGCTGGTAATATAGCTGACTGGTACGCTCAAACTCAACCGCATTGAAAAAGCGCAGTTCGTAGATATTGCGGCCATAGTAGAAGTCAATATGAAAATGGGTGCTGTCATCCCGGATGAGAGAGGCCCGATCGTTGGTATACGTCACGTTGTCAAGATACGTAAAACCTTGGATGTCGTAGTGATCCTCATGCGTAGAATAGCCATTGGCGTAGGACGATGTCCATTTGTCCGCCTTGTACAGTTTCAGGGACCTTCCCTGGTAGTCAATTGCACCGCTTTCTCCAGGCAGACTTTCGATAATAATAGTTGAGAGAAGCCGTATACCGGCCAGACTGATTGGGCCACCAAAATGATTTGCCGCCAACCGGCATCACAGGAAGGCAGGTTTGCATCGTGCTTTTGGTGGGTGCTACACACCATCCACTGGTATACTGGTCCGGAAAGCGACTGGACGGCCAGAGCATTTCAATGTTGGCGCCGTGTTTGGCTGTAATGGTCAGTTCAGGGATTACGGAAGCGGATGCACTCTTTTCACTGTAAAACAGAACCCGGTACACGTTGCGGGTATATCTGACGGAAACGATGGTGCTTCCATCGCCCGCGATGTGTTTCTGCTCCACCTGCTGCACGGTAAACCCCTGCGCGCTAAGATCATACGCTGCGGCTTGGGTCAGGCTTCCGGAAACTCCCGTCAAATGCTGGGTGGGTGCGATTTGCTCGTTGGTGCCATAAGCGCTGTCCTCCGCATTTTCCAGCAGATGGACCACGCAATAGGGAATGCCGTCATCGGCTTTCCACAGGGCGGTCAGGTGCATATCCTCCTGCACCACGCAGGGCATGCTCACAGGCTCGTTTTGCTCGTCCCTCCATCCAAGAAAAGTATATCCTGTCCAAGAAAAGTATATCCTGTCCTGACAGGCGTGGGTGCATTGACCGTATCCCCTTTGATAACCCCGATCGGAGACAGCAGCAGGCCGCCCGCGGTATCAAACGTTATCCATTTGGCATCGTGTACGACGGGATAATAGCGCGTTTCGCTGTCAATCTCGTGAGGAAAGGACACCAGCGCTCCGTCAGGATTCCCCTGTTCCATCGTCCAGCCAATCAGCTTTTGATGTTTTTCCACAACCAGCTCGTACATGGGCACGCTGCCGTGGTCTGACTTTGTCTCCCAGGTGGAAATAACCTTTCCCCCGTTGATGTCACTCATAAAATACGCACGCAAAACCGGCGTGAAAGTGGCCATCAGGCAAATGGTGCTGTTTTCCTCCACCGGCACCGTCTGAGGACCGAAAGTATCAAACAGCTGCCCTTTCTCATTCATCCATCCGGAAAAATAGTATCCGTCAGGCTTGTCAGGTGTAGCAGGCTGCGTAAGCGTATCTCCGTCTCCAATGATCTGGCTATCCACCACCTTACCTGCCACTAAAAATTCGTAAGTGACGTATCCCTTTCCCTGTGGCGGGTCGGGTTCAATTTCCCGTTCTTCCTTCTCCGGCGGGATGGGCGCGATTTCTGAATCCTGCACCTGCGAATCATCGGGCGCTGCGGTTGGCTGGCCCGTTTTGTCTTCCGGCGCGGGCCGTTCTTCAGCCGTGGCAGCCTCTGATGCAACGGGTATGAAGTCCGTTTCGTATTCCGCAGCTTCCGCTTCAGGTGCGGCGGGAGTGGGCTGCGAAGCAGGCACAGGAGTCACCACAGCCTTCTCAGCATCCGAAGCGGATTCCATTTCCGATGGAGCCGGCTCTGGTGCGGCAGCGACCGGGATCTCCTGGGACTTTTCATTATCCTCTGTGGACCCATCTTTGGGACTGACGGGTTCTGGCGTGGACGTCGCTGGGACTCCCTGGGGTTTTTCGTCCTTTCCCACAGACTGCTCCTGAAAGCTGACAGGTTCTGGCACAACAGGGATGCTCTCCGAGGCGGCTGTAGACACGTTCACCGTCAAATTCTCATTGGCCCGAAGAAACCCGCCTCTGCCCACCCGCGCGCTGGCGGGCAGAGGCAAGGTAAACAACAGGCATAAGATTACTATCAGACAGAGTAAACGCTTAAAAGACATATTGCTTCCTCCTTGGATTGCTCAGTGGTGACGGTCAACGTGGGTTTCTGCTTCCGTTATCTAAAATGACCGTTCTTTTTATATGGTCATTTTTTTGAGCTTATAAAGATCCGGTTTTATGACCGGATCTTATATTCAGTCATATGATATCAGAGAAGGTTACTCTTGTCTATCAAAAAGCCAAAATCATTTCCATCATTTGGCCATATGTTTCTGTTTTCTATGCGCACACCGTCTTCCCTTCCTTCCGCTTTTTCCAGACATCAAAAGAGGTTTGTTCTCCCAGATTCTTTCCATGAGATTCTTATACCCTCATTTATTTTAAACGAAACAAACCGCAAGGAAGCCCTGTTTTTTGGCAAAAATCTGTACTTGTCCTCCCTTTTTCTGTATAATAAAAGCGTTTGTTACTCTTCCCAGCCATCTTCGGGCCAGAAAGGAGCCCCCATGCCGAAAATCTTTACGGACGAAGAAAAAGAAGGCCATCGTGCTATTTTGTTGGATCAGGGCCTTGGCCTCATTATGAAAAACGGCTATAAAAACGTTACTATCGATCAGTTGGTTCAGCTTATTGGCGCTTCAAAAGGTTATTTCTATGTGCTCTTCCCTTCCAAGGAGCAGTTTTTTCTGCAAGCCATCGCCAGTCAGATGGAAAGGCATTTTGATGCCCTTCGTGAAGTGATGGAACGGCATCCTTCCCCGAAAGAGATTGGAGAGGCATACCGTCTGCTTTTCAAAAATATGCATTTTGCCTCCTTCGAGGACGTTCTCTACGTGCAGCAAAAGATCAGCGATGCGGAATGGCAGCATTTTCGTGATTTTGAAGAGGAGTTTTTTACCCGTATCCTTACCCTGCTGGGGCGCGACACTCAAAAGTGCGATCCCAGGTTGCTGAGCAACCTGTCTGCGTTCATCTTTTTGTGTTCCAACAGCCACGGCAAATACCTCTTTTTAGAAAAGATAAATGACCTGGTAGACATCCTGCTGGGTGTTTTTCATGCCTACATCTTTCCAGAGGATGATGCCCACTGATACTCTTCCATTCCGCGAAATTTGCGTCTAAGCAGATCATGATCCGCTTTTCTTCTTGGGGTTGAGATTTGGCCGTTTCTACCTGTCATTTCCAAAAGCACGCCCGTCAGGAACAGCTCATTTTCCGGGCGTGTCAAGGTCAAAAGAGGTAGGAGCGTATTGGTTTCCTTATTCATTTTGGGTATCTTGGCACGCCACAGACAGGTCTGTACCGGTTACCGTAAGTGGCTTCCCCGCACGCCGCCGAAGCTGCCGGTTGACTTCCGTGAATCTCTCCAGCGTCACGGGCGCGCTGTAGAGCGCCGTCAGCAGATACCTGCGGATATTGCAGATCGGGCCGGTGGTGCGCCGCATGCATAGCAGCGCATACTCAATATGCTTGCTGGTGAGTCGCTTAAGCTGTGCCTTACCTGTCTCGGCAGGTTGTTCCTCTCCGCCCATGCTGATCGTTTCTTTGCCGGAACAGAGCGTTTCGGCCATCAGGGCCACGATCTCGTCAAACTGTACAGCAACGCGCGGGTCGTCCGGCAGCACGTGATACTCGATCTGATATTCCACCCGCGCCCGCCAGCGGTCCAGCTCGCACTTTTCCGGAAGGATAGGATGGATAGAAGCGATTGGTTTCGCTTTTTCTGGATTCGTATTGGATTCTTGTTTCTTTAATTGCATGGGATCTTCCTGTGCAGGTTTCTCCTGCGTTTGACTTTCCAATATATGCTCCTTCCACTCAGGCTTTGGCGCGCTTCTGGATGTAGGCATGGGTGGACATAGATGATGTACTCCGCGTGGGCCAGCTGCCCTTTTCGGTTGCGGGTACGGCTGCGCACGACGTATCCGGCCTGCTCCAGCTCCCGCGCCACCTTGCCCTTTGGATCGTGAAGGAAGCTGCTCCTGCCCTCGGGGCTGGTTTCCGCTGCGTGCACGGAATGCAGGAGTTCCGATGATGTTCCCAGAAATCAATGTCCGTGTGATTCCGGGCATCGTTTGCAATAACCGTGGCGCGATGTATCGCGCGTTGAAAAGCACGCCATCGAACTTTTGCGCGAAGAAATCATGCAGACAGACTGAGGGGGAGGAACGGCGTTCCTCCCCCATTCTCTACTCTCCTTTTTTGCGAATGCCCAGGCGCTCAAAATAACGCCGGTTCTGTCGCACCGCTTCGTCGTCCGGACACAGCAGCGCGGCCTGCTCGTTGTAGGCGCATGCCACCTCCCGTTCCCCCAGCCGGTCATGAATCACGCACAGCTGCAGCAACGGAATCCGTCCGCTGTGGTCCCGCTGGATAAACGCACCCGACTTTTCGTTCTCCTTCGCCGACAGCGCCGCCTCATACCAGAACCGGGCGGCATGCAGGTTGCCGGCTTCAAGAAACCTTCTCCCCATTGCGCAGGCAATCATGGCGCGGGGCCGATCCAGGGCCAGGCTACGGCATAATGCGCGCATCGCGCCCGATGTGTCCCCCAGACGGTCCAGGCAGTCCGCCAGTCCTGCGCAGGCCTCAATCCGGTTTTCAATCCAGGCCGCTTCGTCCTCAATCACGCTGTCCAGCTGGCGCGCCGCCTCCTCCATGCGGCCGGCCGACGCCAGTTCACGGCCATAATAAAAGCGCTCACGCGGATTGAACGGGTGTCCCTCCTTCCGCAGCTTTTCATAGATTCGCAGGTTGCGCCCCGGCTTGCCCGGGCGCAGCTTTTCGTGCCGCACCACAAAATCCGCATAGCCGATTCGCCCCCGCGGAGCAATGGCCTCATGCACGGCTCCCTCCCAGCGAAAGCCCATTCCCGCGCGCAGAATTCGCTCCCGATAATAGGTAAAGGTAGGATTTCCCTGCGCGTCAAAGGCCACATTATAGGGAGCCATCACCACGTCAAGGCCATCCAGCACGTCCCGCTTGAAACGCACCAGAGCCTCCGCGTTCTCCACCACGTCGTCAGCATCCAGCCACATGAGAAAATCACGGGTTGCATGCGCAAACGATTCGTTACGTGCGGCGGAAAAATCATCCTTCCAGGAAAAGTCGTACACATGCGGCGTATAGCGCCGGGCAATCTCCCGCGTCTCATCCTTTGAGCCGGTATCCACAATGATGATTTCATCCACCGCCTCCTTTACGCTGTCCAAGCAGCGGGCAAGCGTTTCGCGTTCGTCCCGGACAATCATACACAGGCTGATCTCGGCCATCCAATCCCTCACCTTCCACGTCGTTTACACATACGTTATGAAGGGGCGGAGCCATTCTGCCCACTTCATCAGAAAAAGGTGATTGCATGGCCATCTTCAACGCGCCCTCTGGGAGGGCATCGCAAAGTGGATTTGTTGCCTGCGGGCCAGACACATTTGCGCGCTCGGCCTCCTGTGCGGATGCTTCATCGGCTTTTCGCCCGGTTGATCAGCCGCGCTTTCCGTATTCATCCTCCTGCTCTTCCTGTTCCTCCTGTTCCTCCTGTTCCAGCTCCTGCTGTCCTTCGAGGGTGATCTGTACCCCCGGCCCCACCGGACCTACGGGCCCCACCGGTCCCACCGGTCCTTCCGGCGGCGAAACGGGTCCCACCGGTCCCACAGGCGCGACGGGCGCAACGGGCGCCACCGGCCTTGCTGGCGCGACAGGTGCAACCGGTCCCACCGGTGCGGATGGCGCGACTGGCGCGACCGGCCCCACCGGCGCGGATGGCGCGACTGGTCCTACCGGCGCGACGGGGCCCACCGGCGCAACGGGCGCCACCGGTGAAACCGGCCCTACAGGTCCCACAGGGCCCACCGGTCCCACGGGTCCCACAGGCGCAGACGGTGCAGTAGGTGCGCAAGGTCTTGCCGGTACGGACGGTGCAACGGGCGCTACCGGACCCACCGGTCCCACAGGGCCCACCGGCGCAGATGGAGCCACAGGTGCGGAAGGAGCAACCGGCGCAACGGGCGCCACCGGTGCCACAGGCGAAACCGGCCCCACCGGCGCCACAGGTGAAACCGGCCCCACCGGTCCTACAGGGCCCACCGGTCCCACTGGCCCCACCGGCGGCACTGTCCTTTCCTCCAGCCTGATGGCTGAAAGCACCGCCCCGCAGCAGCTTGCCGCCGCCAACACGCCCATCTCGCTCGCGTCTCACACCATGCTTGTGGGAAACGCCATCGCGCGTACGTCTCAGCCCTCGGAAATCAGCATCCTGACGCCGGGTCTGTACGAAATCTACTACCGTGGCGTAGCGCAGGCGACGGGTGAAGGGATCGTTTTCCCCTATACCATCTCCTCTGTCGTGGCGCTCAACGGAGTTCCTGTGGAAAACACGCGCGCCACGCGCACCGTTGCCAACGCATCTCAGGCGGTGACGCTGAGCCAGAGTACAGCGACGCTCATCCGTTCCACCGAAGTCGGCTCATTTGTGCTTCGCAGCGAGTCTCCCGGCGTCACCTGGAGCAACGTGGTTGTAATGGCCGCCAAACTGACCGACGGCATCTGATCTCCCTATCGTCCGTCATGACGGCACATAAGCGGCAGGGGGGCAGCCATGCAGGCCGCCCCCCTCAGACCGTTCAAAAACCCATGTTTTGGGGAAAGAGCCCCGTTTCTTGCGTCCTTTTGACGCCCGCAGCACTCAGAAAATGCTGCGGCATAAAGCTTTGACGCGCTGCCCCAACCCTAGGCAAGGCACAAAGGGAAGTGCCAGCCCTATGGCACCAAAGGGAAGCATGTGTCCGGTGCACACTTGGCCCAAAGGCCCAAAGCGACCTCCAGGTGTGAGCAAATGCAAGCGCAGTGCGCGTCGCCGCGCACTGCGACATTGGTGGAGCCCAAATGATGGAGCAGCCGGGACCGCCCCCTGTGTCCCGCGCCTAGTCAGCACCCTCGGCCTTACGCACCAGGGTTTTTCCTGCCGCACCCAAGGCGCAGGGCAACCAGGTCTCGACGGATTAAGCCGCCACAGGAGCTCATCGGCAACCTGAAGGGATGGCCAGATGGCCTCCATCAAACGCCAATGTGCCTTGCCCTTTTTGAACCCTTTCCACAATCGAAGAGGCGTTCCAGCATTGGAACGCCTCTCTGATTCATTTGGCTTACAGGATGTATTCTTTTTTGCCAGCGGGGCGGCCCTTCATCTCTTCCGCTTTTTTCAGATACTTTTCGTTCTGGTTGCCCAGCACCGCATAGCTGGCAATCTTGCTCTCCTCCACGCCCGGCTGGTTAAACGCGTCGATATCCAGCAGCTCGCCCGTGTAGGCGGTGGTCATTTCAAAGAAGAACAGCAGCTGGCCGATGGTATAGGCATTGACCTCCGGAAGCACGATGGTCTGGTTCATGCGGCCGGAGCGGTAGAGGGCGTACTCGGTGCCGCGGCGCTCGGCGTCAATGAGGGCATTGAGCGTCTTTCCGCCCAGGAAAGCCACATCGGGGAACTGCTCGCAGCCGTGGGAAATCTCGGTTACCGTGCGGAACTGCCCCACCTTGAGGAAGGTGATCACTTTGTCATAGGGGCCCTCGGTATAGAGCTGGAGCTGGCTGTGCTGGTCGGTCACGCCCAAAGCCTTGGCCGGGGTCTGGCCCACGTTGACAGCCATACCCTTACGGGTTACATTCTTGCCCAGGCTCTCGGCCCACAGCTGACAGAACCAGTCCGCCATGTACTTGAGGCTGTCCGCATAGGGCATGACCACCTGTACGTTGATATCCATCTCCTGAATGGCGATATACTGCAGCACCGCCTCCAGCAGCGCGGGATTCTTCCATACGTCGTCCGTACTGCAGCGTTCATCCATGGCCGCCGCGCCCGCGAGCATTTCGCGGATATCGATGCCGCACACGGCGGCAGGCAGCAGGCCCACGGGGCACAACTCGCTGAAACGGCCGCCCACACTTGCGGGGATGTGGAACAGTTCAAAGCCGTTTTCCTTGGCCAGCTTGATCAAATTGCCCTTTTCACGGTCCGTGGTGGCAATGATGTGCTTGGCCCATTCCTCGCCCACTTCCTTCTTGAGCAGTTCGGAAATGATGAGGTACTGGCTCATGGTTTCTGCCGTTGCACCGGACTTGGTGATGACGTTGAAGCAGGTCTTTTTTACGTCGATCACATCCAGAAGCGCCGCCATGCGCTCGGGGTCGATGTTGTCCTCGACATAGAGGCGGGGACCGCCGCGCTTTTCCGATCTGAGAGTTATTGTAATGCAGGTGGTTGAGCGCCTGCTGGATGGCGATGGGGCCCAGCGCGCTGCCGCCGATGCCCAGCACCACAAAGGTATCAAACTGCTCGCGCACGCTCTTGGCCACACGCTCAATATGGCTGACGACTTCCTCCTGATCGTAGGGCAACTGCATCCAGCCCAGCCAGCCGGTTCCGCGGTTCTTTTCCACATTGCGCTGGGCGGCGCTCGCCACATCCTTCATGCCGTCCACCTGGCAGGGATCGATTCCGTATTGAAAGCCAATGACATCGCTCATCATATGATTGACGTCCAAAGCGATAGGTTCATGAAGCATCTTGCCCATTCATCCTCATCCTTTCCCATATTCATCCGATCCATGAATCAGTATACCACAAAATAGCCGGCTTGGAAAAGGGATTTTTGAGGCCGGAGCTTTTCGTGGCCTTCCAGACTTGCGAAAGACGTACAAATTGTGCTATAATGTCGAAAATGTTTTGAAATCGGGGTGGCGCTCCATGCAGACGGCTTTACCGGTGCTGGCGGTAGCGGTGTTGGTGGGGGCCGCCATCGCCCTTCTGGTCCGGGACAGGCGGCAGCAGCAGCGGCTGCGGCTGCGCATTAAAAAGCTGTATGCCTCCCAGCTTTTCGAGGATATGCTTCCCCTGCTTCAGGCCTGCCGCAAGCGTCCGCTGGAGCAGCTGATCGTGGACAAGACCGGCGTGGTAATGCGTTATCTGCATTTTGCGGGTGGCGAATCCGCCTTTTTGATGCGTCCCAATGGCTACCGTTACCTATCGCCCGACCAGCAGGAGGCCCTGCGCGCCGTGCTGGAAGAGTGTCTGCCCAAGATTCGGGATTCGCAGCTCTATCACCTGAGCCGCCAGCGCATCCGCCTGCTTAACGGGCAGGTGGAATATGCCTACCGCTACACCATTTCCAACGCCTATAAGGCGCGCCTGTCCCGTGCGCCGTATTACGACGGCACGCTCCAGCCCCGCTCATGGTAACAGGCGGCCCGCCTTAATGGGGGTTTCCAGACGGCTCTCCACATACCGGCGCAGCATGTCAAACAGCATGCCTGCGCCGGTATTTTTCTGCGGCACCAGGCCCTGACGGAGGGTCCGACTCATCCAGGCGATCTGATCGCGCGTAACAGGAAACGTGGCGCGGGAGGCACAGGCCGGGCAGCACAGTCCGCCCGCGGCGATATCCATGCGCCCCCCCTCGCTCACATCCAGCGGGGTGCGGCAGTGCGCGCAACGGCTCAGCCGCGGTCGGTAGCCCATCGCATCGGCAAAGAGCAGCAAAAATGCCGTGGTCGTTTCCAGGGCATCCGCCTCATCATCATAAGCCAGGTAGTACAGCCCCTTGAGCAGCAGGGCGTACAGGTCTTCAGCGGCCTGTCCGGGCTGAACCGCCGCGGCGCACAGTCCGGCCATGTAGCTGGCGCAGGTCAGGCGGTAGGGGTCCAGCCGGAGCGGGTAGAAGGTATCCTGCAGGGCGCAGGAGGTCAAAACCGCACGCTCATTTTTCTCGAACAGCACGAACTCACCGCTCACAAACAGCTCGCTGGCAGGCATTAGCGGGCTTTTGGGCCTCCGGCAGCCCCGCGACAGCAGATCCACCCTGCCCAGCCGGGGACTGAGCAGGGTAAGCATGCGGTCGTGATCGCGGTAATTGGCATAGCGCAGCACGATGCCGGGCGTGGTGATAGCGGGCATGCGGTCTCCTCCTTTCCGGGGTATGAAAAACCCCCTCGCGCCATGCGGCTGCTCGAGGGGGCAGAAAAGTGCGCGAAGCTCAGCCCTTCACGGTCTCCACCAGCTTGGTGAAAGCGGCGGGATCGTTCACGGCGATATCGGCCAGCATCTTGCGATTGATGGTGATGTTGCGCTGCTTGAGGCCGTTCATCAGCACAGAATAGCTGATGCCGTTCATGCGGGCGGCAGCGTTGATGCGGGTAATCCACAGGCGGCGGAAATCGCGCTTGCGCATCTTACGGCCTTCATAGGCATAGCGCAGGCTGCGGCGCACCTGTTCGCTGGCGGCGCGGTACTGCTTGGACTTGGCGCCATAGTAACCCTTGGCCAGCTTGAGCATCTTGCGGCGCTTCTTGTGGGCGTTTACAGCTCCTTTAATACGTGCCATTTTTTTATCCTCCTTGAATCGTTAGCAAAGCTTATTTGTAGGGCAGCAGCTTGCGGATGGTGCGCGCCTCGGCCGCATTGTCCACAACGCCGTCCGCGCGCAGGTGGCGGGTACGCTTGGTGGTCTTCAAATGCACCTGATGGTTGGCGTTCATCTGCTTATGCGTCACTTTGCCGTTCTTCGTGAAGGAAAAACGCTTGGCTGCGCCACGATGGGATTTCTGCTTGGGCATAGGGGTTGTCCTCCTTCCGTGTGCTATCCGTATCCGCCCGCGGGGAAATGTGCACCCGCGGGCGCGGGATGGCCGTTTGTCCGGTCAAATCATGTTTTCGCTTTCGCGCTTGACCTTTTTCTTGGGCTGGGGCTTGAGCTCGCGCTTTTCAGGCTCGCTCGCCTTGGCCGCCTGCGCGGCGGCGTGCTTTTCCTTGCGCTGCTGGCTCTTTTCAGCAAAGCTTTTCTTTTCGGCCTTTGGCGCAAGGATCATAATCATGTGGCGGCCTTCCAGCATGGGGCGGCGCTCAATGGTGCCGTATTCCTCAATGCGGGCGGCGAAATCCTGCATGATCTTCAGGCCGATGTCCGCGTGTGCGATCTGGCGGCCCCTGAAACGGATGCTCACCTTCACCTTATCGCCATCCTGAAGGAACTTGACGGCATTTTTGAACTTGGTCTGCACGTCGTTTTCCTCGATGGTGGCGGAAAGCTGCACTTCCTTGAGGGTGACGATGCGCTGGTTCTTGCGCAGCTCGCGTTCACGCTTGGACTGCTCGTAGCGGTGCTTGTCGTAGTCCATCAGCTTGCACACGGGCGGCTGGGCGCCCGGCACAATCTTGACCAGATCAAGATTCTGCTGCTCGGCCAGCTGCAACGCCGCCTGCGTGGACATCACGCCCAGCTGCGTGCCGTCGGTGGCGACCACGCGCACCTCTCTGTCGCGGATTTCTTCGTTGATCATCGGCTCGTTGATATCCATACACCTCCAAGAATTGAACGGTAGCGCCTTTGTGCCACGCACAAAAAAACGCCGGGCATGCCAGCCCGCCGTATCACGACCCCCCATGGACTTACGTGCCATGACCGGCGCAAGATGTTCGCGCGGTGAGAAGCGGGCGGCTTCTGCTTACGAAGGTTAGTATAGCACGCCGCGCGTGGGTTGTCAACCGGATTTTGGTTCCGCCTCAAATTTACAATTCATTCACACCCAGGGGCCCGGCGCATGGTATGATAGGGTGAGGCGGATTTCCGCCCATCCTGCAGACAGGAGGGCATGTGCCCTTGATTGAGATTGAAAACGTATCCAAGCGCTACGGGAGCGTGCGTGCGCTGGAGAATGTGAGCCTGCGCATGGAGGGCAGCGGCATCATGGGCCTGCTGGGACAGAACGGCGCGGGCAAGACCACGCTGATCAACATCCTGACCGGTTACCTGGCGCCCACCTCCGGCCGTGCGCTCCTGGGCGGTCACGACCCGCTCATGGAGCCAGGCGAGGCCAAGCGGCACCTGGGGTATCTGCCCGAGCAGCCGCCTCTGTACGACGAGATGACCGTGCGTGAATACCTGCGTTTTGTGGCCGCGCTCAAGGGCGTTGCAGCCAGAGCCATCCCCGCCCACGTGGACGAGGTGATGGAGCTGACGGGCCTAACCTCCATGCAAAGCCGCCTGCTGGGGCACCTGAGCAAGGGCTTCCGACAGCGCGCGGGCATGGCGCAGGCCCTGTGCGGCGACCCGGACGTGCTGGTGCTGGACGAGCCCACCGTGGGGCTGGACCCCCGGCAGATCACCGAAATTCGCGCGCTGATTCACACGCTGGGCAAGAGCCACACCATCCTCTTTTCCTCGCACATCCTGAGCGAGGTCCAGCAGCTGTGCGACCGCGTGGTGATTCTGGACCACGGCCAGGTCAAGCTGGACGCCGCTCTCGCCCAGCTCAGCGCACCGGAGGACATAACGGTGCTGCTGACCGTGGATGCTCCGGAAGCGGCCATCCTGAGCCGGCTTAGGCAGCTGGAAGGCGTGCGCCGCGCGACCGTGCAGCCCGCCGCACAGAGCGGCTGCACGAGCGTGCTTTTGCAGTTTCACCGCGAGTTGGAGCCGGAGCGGCGGCTGTTTGCGCTGCTCAGCGGGCTGAACATTCCCATCTTGCACCTCTCGCGCGTAGGCGACAGCCTGGAGCAGGTGTTCTTGAACGTGATTTCGCAATAGGAAAGGAGCCTTTCCGTGTTCACCATCTTCAAGCGCGACTTTCTGGCCTATTTCCGCACGCCGGTGGGTTATGTGTTCATGGGCGTGTTTCTCACGCTCTCCGGCCTGATTTTCTATCTTTACAATCTGCAAAACCTCTCCGGCGACCTGCTGACCTTCCTGTCACAGCTGACGCTGCTGGTGATGCTGCTTTCGCCGCTGCTGACCATGCGCCTGATCTGCGAGGACCGGCAGAAGCGCACCGATCAGCTGATTTTTACCAGCCCGGCGGGCCTAGGCAGCGTGGTGCTGGCCAAGTACCTGGCCGCCGCCTGCATCATGCTGATCACGGTGCTTTTGACCAACGTGTATACGCTGGTCATCGCGCTGGGTGGCACGGTGTATGCGGGCGAATGGTTCGTGGGGTATACGGGGTTTCTCCTGCAAAGCCTGTCCTTTCTGGCGCTGGACCTGTTTGTGACCTGCTTTGCCAAAAACCAGATGACCGGCGCGCTGGCGGCTTTCGGAGCCAATTTCGTGCTGTGGATGGCTGATTTGCTGGCAACCAGTCTTACCGTGGACTGGCTGGCGGACGCGCTCAACTTTCTGAGCCTCTATGACCGCTACGAGCCCTTCCGGCTGGGGCAGTTCAGCTATGCGGCCGCGCTGTTCTTCCTCACCTTTATCGCGGCATGTCTGGTGTGCGCCGCGCGCGTTCTGGATGCGCGGCGCTTTTCGGAGGGGGGCGCGGCATGAAAAAGCGGCTTTCGTCTCTGCTTCTGCGCTTTCGCCAGCCCAAGTGGCGCCACGGCAAGTTGGGAGCGCTGCTGGTGGCGGGCTTCCTGGCGATCTGCGTGCTGGTGAACGTCTTTGTTCAGGCACTGGAGGATGAATACGGCTGGCGCACGGACCTGAGCTTCAATGCCTATGCCACCACCGGCGAGCAGACGCGCGCCGTGCTGGACCGTCTGGAAAACGATGTGGACCTCTACCTGCTCTACCAGAGCGGCGCGGAGGATACGCAGCTGCTCCAGCTGCTCAACCGCTACGCCGTGCTCAGCGACCGCGTGACCGTCAAGGAGACTGATATCGCGCAGAATCCCGGCATTCTTACGCGCTTTCCCGGCGACACGGACAAGACCGCCCAGGCCGACAGCGTCATCGTCAGCTGCGACGCCACGGGCCGCTACAAGATTCTGGACTATACCGACTTTCTGACCCAGGGGTACGACATCGAATCCGGCACCTTCCAGCCGGAAGGCCTGTCCTATGAAAAATCGCTGACGGAGGCCATCGCTTCCGTAGCGCAGACGGACCCGCCGACGGTGGGCGTTTTGCAGGGGCACGGAGAGCTTACCCCGGACGCGCTGGCGCTGCTGTTGTCGTTTCTGGAGAGCAACGGCTACGACCATGTAACCGTCGATTTGTCCGCCGAAGGCGCCCTCACGGACGTGGCCCTGCTGCTCATTGCCTCGCCGCAGAAGGATTTCAGCGACACCGAGCTTGAAGAGATTAATGAATTTGCCAAGGAAGGCGGCAGCCTGTTCATCACCCGCGACTACACCGACCCGCTGGACAGCATGCCCAATTACCTGTCCCTGCTGCGCAGCTACGGCGTCACGCCGCTGTCCGGCATCGTGGTGGACCCCGGCGCCTACCATGAAAATCCCCTGGCCATCGTGCCCTACATGGAAGAGCTGGACATGACGCAGTCGCTGATTTCCAGCGGCATGGACGTGCTGCTCATGCCCGCCGCCTGCGCCTTTGAAACCCCCGGTGAGCCCGATCACAGCCTGACGACCGGCACCGTGCTCAAAACCAGCGACCAGTCCTACCTGCGCGACCTGTCCGACGGTATCGACAGCGTGGATCAGCAGCCGGGCGACCGCTCCGGCGAATTGAGCGTGGCGCTCTACGCCCACCGCATGCATGCCAACGGCAACATCAGCCGTCTCTTTATCGCGGGCAGCAGCGGGCTGTTTACCGAGGAATACGTCTACCAGCGCACCTATGTACAGCAGTTCATCATCATGCTCATGGGCCAGCTGCTCTCGGACAAGATTGTTACGCTGGATATCATGGCCTCGGCGGCGGTGCGGCCCGCGCTGACGGTGGGCAGCCAGACGGTGGGTACGGTGCTGATTATCGCGGTGCCGCTCATGGTGCTGGTGGCCGGGCTGTGCGTGCTCCTGCCCCGCCGCAACCGCTGAAGCTAAGGAGGAATCCCATGCAGCATCCCCTCAAAAAACGCCCGAAGCGCCGTCCCCGCCCGCGCCTTTTGCTGATTTTGACAGGTGTGGGCGTGGCGCTTGCCGCGGCGGCGCTTTTTTTCCTGCTGCCCGCCATCAAAGCGCGCTTTCCCGCCGAAACCGCCCTGCCCCTTGAGACGGGGCCGGAGTCGCGCACTCTTTACCTGGGCGATTCCTCCCAGCTGGACAGCATTGTGATCTCTCAGGAAGAGGGGGACCGCTATACCCTGCGCATGCAGGACGGCCACCTTGTGCTGGAACGCGGCGGACAGTGGCTGACCGTGAGCGATTATCAGGAAGAAGCCATGCTCAAGGCTGTGACCCAGCTGGTGATGCCCGGCGTCGTAGCCGAAGATGAGGCCGAGGTGGCCGGGCATCTTGCGGACATGGGGCTGGACACGCCCCGCGCCACGGCGCAGGTGCGCTATCAGGACGGCACGGAGATGACGCTGGAGCTGGGCGGCGACGTGCCCACCACCAGCTATTCCTATTTCCGCTGGTCCGGCGACGATGGCGTGTACATGTGCGATTCCGGGCTCACCGATGCGCTGCTCACCACCGCCACCCGGCTGTTGCCCGTGGAGCAACCCACGCTGTCCAAGGACCTGATTGACCAGGTCACCCTCTCCCGCGCGGACGGGGAAACCGCCGTTCTGCTCTCCAATGACGGGGACGGGCATTATACCGGACTGCTGGTGGAGCCCTACCAGTATCCCGTGGATCCGGAGCAGGCCGAGGCGCTGCTCACCGCGCTTTCTTCCTTCCGGCTGGGTACGCGCGAGGCTGAGGCCAACGCCGAAACCCGCGCCCAGTACGGTCTGGACGATCCGGAGTTGACCCTCTGGATTCATCAGGCTGCGGGAACCGTCGGACAAGTGGACGAAAACGGTCAGCTGGCCGCCGTGGAGGTCAGGGAGCAGGCGCTCCGGTTTGTCATCGGGCGCGCCGAGGGAGAGTTTTTCTATACCTGCGAATACGCAGGCAGCTGCTATCTGGTCAGCCGCTTTCTGCTGGAGACGCTGCTGGCCGCCACCCCCGATACGCTGGTGGCGCGTCAGCCCGCGGACCTGGGAGGCGCCGCCCTCAGCGATATCCTCATTGAATCCCCCCTGGGGGATGTCCACGTGACCGCCCAATACACCGAGCGCGTGCTGCCCAACAACGACATTGAAACCGACGCGGAGGGCAACACCGTCTATGATACCGCAGTCAGCCTCAACGGCGAGGAAGCCGACGCGGAGCTGCTTACCACCTTGACCACACGCCTCAACGCCTTGACTGCATCGGGCGACCTGCCCGACGGATGGACCGTGCCCGAGGACGAGGCGCCGCGCTGGCGCATCGTTCTCACCACGGTGGGCGGCACCACGCGCGAGATCGCCGCCTACCGGCTGGACGCCTTTTCCGACGCATTGGCAGTGGACGGCGTGGCCATCCACTACGTGCATGAGGAAGCCATTGATCTGATCCTTGCGGATTTGCTGGACTAGGTGCGTTCATCCGCCTCCAACACCACTACGATCACATTGAGCAGCACCGGCCCGGCCAGCAGGCCCAGAAAGCCCAGCAGCCGATACCCCGCATACATGGCGGCCATCGTCGCCAGCGGATACAGGCCCAGGTTATGCCCCACGATGCGCGGCTCCAGCACCTGGCGGATCACCACCGTGCCCACGTACAGGCAGGCTGCCAGCACGCCCGTGCCCGCGTCGCCCGCCACAAAGGCGGCGATGCTCCAGGGGATCAGAAACAGCCCGGCCCCCAGCACCGGCAGCGCGTCCGCCACGCCGATACCCAGCCCGATCAGCAGCCCATAGCGCACGCGGAAGGCTGCCAGGGCGATCATCAAAAACAGCGTCACGGCCAGCGATACCATTAACTGGCTGCGCACCTGCAGGAGCACTGCCTTCCACAGCCGCGCGCTCACCAGCTTTCCGCGTTTCATCAGTCCGCCGGGAAATGTCCGGTGAAAAAAAGCCGCGATCCGCGCCCGATCGGCAGTCATGTAGTAGGTGCCCATCACCAGCAGCACCGTGCTGAGCAGCGCATGCGGAATGGAGGCCGCCGTGCTGAACGCTCCGCTGGTCAGCGCGGCCGACAGCGACGCCGCCCAGCCGACGGCGCTTTGGGCCAGGGAAGTGAGCGCGTTGTCCATCACGTCGGGCAGCAGATCCGGCAGTGCCGCGCGCACCTGATCGTACAGGCCGCGCAGCCAGGGCACGGCCGCTTCGCCCACCCAGGCGGCGGCCTGCGGCAGCGCGCGCACCAGTTCACGCGTAAGCCGCGTGACCAGCACCGTTGCCAGCGCGCCCGCAACGCCAAACAGCAGCAGCACCCCCAGCGCGGCAGCAGCCTTTCTTCCCAGACGAATACGGCCCTTCGCCGTCACGCGGACGAAGGGCTCCAACATGCGCGAAAACACAAAGGCCAGTACAAACGGCCAGCAATAAGGCAAAAGCACCAGCGCCAGCGCCATGGCCGCAAGGGTGACCGCCACCAGCGCCGCCTTGCGCAAAAGGCCGTTCAGCCGGCGGTCCATCGCCTCCAACCGGCGGGAAAGGGATTGCTCCATAGGCGTCCTTCCCGGCCGTTCTTCAGCCGCTTACCCGCCCTTATGCACCCGGTGCAGGAAGCAGCCGGGCTCATGGTCGTTGACCACGCCGACGGCCTGCAAATAGCTGTACACCGTTACCGAACCCATGTAGCGCATGCCGCGGCGTTTCAGGTCACGGGCGATAGCGTCGCTAAGCGGCGAGGTTGTACGCGCTTCGCCACCTATGAGCTGCGCCTGGCCGCCGGTAAAGCTGTACAGGTAGTTTGCGAAGCTGCCGAACTGGCGCTGAATCTCCAGAAAACAGCGCGCGTTGATCACCGCCGCCTCGATTTTGCGCCGGCAGCGCACGATGCCCGCATCCTTCAGCAGCTCCCCGACCTTATCTTCGCCATACGCCGCAATTTTATGCGGGTCAAAGCCGTCGAATGCGCGGCGGAAGTTCTCCCTCTTGCTGAGAATAACCTGCCAGGAAAGCCCCGCCTGAAACGCCTCCAGCAGCAGCATCTCGTAGAGCCGCCCGTCGTCGCGCGTGGGCACGCCCCACTCCGTATCGTGATACGCCTGCATCAGCGGGCTTTTGGCCCATGCGCAGCGCGGTTTATCCTGCCGCATTTTTGCTCTCCCTCTCATCTCTGTGCCAGCGGTCCGTCATCCAAAGGGCGATGGTTTTCGCATCCCGCGCCATCCCTTCAAACAAATGTGCCCTGACCGCACCTGCCAGCACCACCATCACGATGGGGCCCAGAATCAGCCCCGGCACGCCGCCCAGCCGCATGCCCACAAACATGCCGATCAGCGAAGCCAGGGGCGACACGCCCAGATTGGTGCCCAGGAGCGCCGGCTCCGTGACGCGGCGCAGAAGCGAATATCCCCCATACAGTCCCAGTACCAGCCAACCGTTCTGAGGCGCACCCACCACGAAGCACACCAGACCCCAGGGGATATACAGCACGCCGCAGCCAAACTGGGGAATCAGCTCCAGAAGCGCCGCCGCAAAGCCGATCAGAAAGGCGTATTCAAAGCCCACCGCCTCGAAAAACACCCAGGAAATCAGCAGCGTCAGCAGCGAAAAGAGTAGCTGCACCCGGATATAGCCCGCCAGCCCCTGTCCCGCCGACTGTCGGAGCAGCCGGATGGAACGTTCACCGCCAAAGAGACTCCGTCCGGACAGAAACTTGCGCCATTTTTCATAGCGGTTGGTGATGAAGATCACGGCCAGCAGCAGAAAATTGGCATATACAAAAGCATACGGCAGGCTGGCAACCACCGAGAGCGCACCGTTTACCACATTTCCCGCAAACTGCATGCCCGCTTCCGACAGTGACTGAAACGCGCTGTTAAGCGATGTGCGAAGGGTATTGCCAATAGCGCTGGGCAAGGTCTGCGCCATGTCCAGAAGCCGTTCCGACGCGGTGCGCAGCATATCCACCACGCCCGTCACCACGCCCGGTGTGGCCACCGTGAGCTGCACCACCACAAATGAACAGATCCAGTATACCAGCCACAGCGCCGCAAGGACCGCCAGCGCAACCCACAGGCCCACCGCCACTCCGCGCCGCATATGCAGCTTTTCCTGCGTCAGGGCGATTAGCGGGCGGAGCAGGGCCGCCACCGCCAGCCCGATCAAAAAGGGCGAAAACAGGTCCCACAACACCGGCAGCAGCACCGTCAAAAACACCGCCGCCAGCGCCATGAACACCCCGCGCCAAAGCATGCGCTCCACGGCGCACCGAATCGACTGTCTTCCGGTCATGGCTGCATCGCCTCAGAAATGGCCGCCGCCACCGCCGTGATGGCCGCCGCCGACACTGGTGTGCACACCGCTGCCGCCGCCGTGGTATCCCCCGCCCCCGGAGGAGCGCGGCGGGTCGGGCTTGCGGGCCTGGGTCGTGGTGGTGCGGATGTAATCATCCACCCGCCCGGTGATGGTCAGGTCGCAGTTTTCGCGGAAGTTGTAGCTGTAGGTACTGCCCTTGAGGCGGTAGCTGCGCTTGACGAGAGCCACAAACGCCAGGCCAGCGGCCGCGGCCACGGCGGCGCACACCGCCGCTTCCGCGGTGGTGAGGGCCTTTTTCCGCGCGGTCAGTATCTCACCGGTGAGAATGTCGTAGCGGTACTGGCCCTCGGGAATTCCATCCCGCAGGTAGCCGCGCACGCGCTCCATGATTTCCTCCGCGGCGCCCACATAGTCGCCCTGCGCCAGCAGGCTCTGGCTGCCACCGGTGGCCGCATCAATGCGCGAGCCGGTCAGGTAGTCGATCATCTGGCCGCGGGTATAGATGTACTGATAACGGTTGTACATGTCGATGTAGTACAGCACGCCGCTGTCCTCACTGTCCAGGCCAAAGTTGCCATGGATGTAAAACTCGTCGGCCACGCGATACTGCTCTCCGTCCTCCTGGGGTTCATCCGAGGTGACGACCACGAAATCCATCCCCGTTTCCTCCTGAAAGCGGGCGATTTCCTCCTCCAGCGCAGCCTCTTCGCTCGCGGTAAACAGTTCCGCCCCGTCATACACGCGCGCAGCGGTTGCCAGCGCACCCCCGCATAACGAAAGCAGCAGCACAAGCGCCAAAAGGCCCGCCCATCGTTTCGTTCTCATGCCCGTGTCCCTCCCTCAAAACAGGAAGTAGCTCAGCACGCAGCCTGCCGCAAACACCGCCACCGCAATGCCCGCCCCTGCCAGATACAGCTTTTTCAGGTCGATGGGCAGCTTTCCGCACACCCGGCCCGTGCAGCCGTTCATGGCGTAGTAATAGGGATGCTGGGGGTCCTTGCGGTTGGGATAGGTGAGCACCCAGGTGGGCAGGAGCAGATATCGCGTGGTACGCTTGCCCACCTTGGCGGAGGCTGTCACGGTGAAGCTGTCATAATGCAGGTCATCCGTCAGGAGCGGCTCGACATAGGACTGAACCTCGCGCTCCACATCTTGACCAATGGAGGCGGCGTCCAAGTCGCGCCGCTCGGCCACAAAGCCGGACAGATACGCGCCCGCAAAGGGTTTGGCGTTCTCCAGCGGAAAGGGATGGATGCCGTCGCTAAGCTTGCGGTTGGCGCTGGACAGCGCCGGACGCATGATGCCCCGGAAGCTGAAGCGTCCCTCGCGCCGCACATGATAGTGCCGCGTGCTGGTGATGATGTATTTGGGCGTCTCCGCCACGCTGACCTGGCGGCCTTCGCCGTCGATGGCCCCTTCCGCCTCGCAGTCGGTCACAAAATGGGGATAGTATACGCCCGTCATCTCCCGTACCTGCTGCTCGCTGAAAAACCCTTTGGGCACAAAACGCTTGCGCCGCACCCAGTCCATGAAGGACGTCGTGGCCTTTTGCTGATCGATGGCAAAGGGCAGCACCCCGTCGGGCCGCATATCGTCGGTGAGCTTTCCCTGCAATACCACAGGGCTGTGGCAATAGTAGCAGTGCGTGGCCACGGTGGTTTCGTCCGTCACGATCTGGCTGCCACAGCTGGGGCAGTGATAGGTCACCTGCGCGCCGTCCTTTTCGGAAGCCGTATCCGGGCGTTCGCCTGTCCGCTCCCCTTCGCCGGTCAGCAGCTGGTCCTCCTGAAAGGTCGAATGACAAAACGGGCACTTCCATTGCCCGCCATCGGGATCAAAGTTCAGATAGCCGCCGCAGCTGGGGCATTTATAGGTGATGCCGGCCATGTTTTCACCTCGTTTTCTGCCGTCGGGTCAACGTATGCCCGCCCAGCCATTATATCATAGCCCCTTAAGGAACACAATCTCGACAAAGCGCTCCAAAACCAGTATAATACCAGCGTCATCCAACATCCGGGGGCAGCGCTCCGCTTTCCCCATTTGTATGCGAGGAGGTTCTCCGATCATGAGCGACAACGTGCTTTCCAGCTTTACCCCCACCCGGCGTGAAGAACGGGCCTATGACCATACCTTCCGCGTGGGAATCATCGGCACGGGATGGATTGCCGAGGCCCACGCCGAAAGCTACCTCAATCAGCCGGACGTCAAAATCGTGGCACTTGCCGACCTGATTCCCGGCAAGGCCGAAGCCTTTGCCAAGCGCTACGGCCTCACCGGCGCCCGCTGCTACCCCGATCATAAAAGCCTGCTGGCCAGCGAGCGGCTGGACGCCGTATCCGTCTGCACCTACAACACCGCGCACGCCCAATGCACCATCGACGCGCTGGCCGCCGGCGTGAACGTTCTTCTGGAAAAACCCATGAGCGTGACCGTCCAGGAGGCGGCGGACATCATCCGCGCCGAAAAGAAAAGCGGCAGGCTGCTTTCCATCGGCTTTCAGCCCCGCATGGACGCCAACATGCAAAAGATCAGGGAAATCGTGCAAAGCGGCACGCTGGGCAAGGTCTACTACATTCAGACCGGCGGCGGGCGCCGCCGCGGCATTCCCAACAGTACCTTTATTGAAAAGAAGACCGCCGGTATCGGCGCCCTGGGCGATATCGGCTGCTATTCGCTGGACATGGTGCTCAACGCCATCGGCTATCCCCGCCCGCTGACCGTGACGGGCTACACCTCCGCCTATTTTGGGCGAAGCGAGCGCTATCAGTCCCCCGACGCCTTCCACACCGCCGCCCAGAACGCCGCGCGCTTTGATGTGGACGACTTCGCCGCCGCATTCATCCGCCTGGAGGGGGACGTGGTGCTGGATTTCCGCATCAGTTGGGCTATGCATCTGGACACGCCGGGCGATACGCTGATTCTGGGCACGGAGGGTGCGCTGCGCATTCCCTCCACGGAGTGCTGGAACGGCACCGTGGGCGGCCCCATGAAGCTGTACACCGACGTGGCGGGCCTGCAGACGGTGACGGAGCTGCCCATCATCCCCGACGAGGGTCCGGGCCTGTTCGACCGCAAAATCCGCTCCTTCCTGGACGCCATCGAGAGCGGCGGGCCAGCGCCTGTGCCGTCCTCGCAGATTCTCTACAACCAGGCCATCATCGACGCCATCGCCCGTTCGGCGGAGGCGGGCAGAGAGGTGGAGGTTGTCATTCCGGAGGTGTAAAGCGCCGCCAATCTGGCCAGTCCGCGGGGCCCTCTTGCAGCCTGGCCGTTCTCCCGTGGCGGCCTTGCTTTTCGCGCCGTTGACATTCTCCTCTCCGCCGCGGTATCATAGGAAAAAATCGTCGTTTCGATATGGGAGGTTTTGAGCATGAAGCTCAATTACAAGCGAACGCTCCTGGTGGGCCTGGCCTTTCTGTCCATCTGCGCGTTCTGGCAGCTGTATGACAATGTGGTGCCCCTCATTTTGAAAAATACCTTCGATATCCCGGACGATATCGCGGGCGTGATCATGGCGCTGGACAATGTGCTGGCGTTGTTTCTGCTGCCCCTTTTCGGCAAGCTGTCGGACCGCACGCACACGCGCCTGGGCCGGCGTATGCCCTATATCCTGGGCGGCACGCTGGCCGCGGTGGTGCTGATGAACCTGCTGCCCGTCGCGGACGCCGCGCGCAGTCTGTGGCTGTTTGTGGTGGCACTGGGGCTGCTGCTTCTGGCGATGGGCGTGTACCGCTCCCCCGCCGTGGCGCTCATGCCGGACGTAACCCCCAAGCCCCTGCGCAGCAAGGGCAACGCCATCATCAACCTGATGGGCACACTGGGCGGGGTGTTTACGCTGGCTGCCACCGGCCTGCTGGTCACGCGGGACGCCACGGGACGCGAGAACTATTCCGCGCTGTTTCTGGCCGTTTCCATTCTGATGCTGGCGGCCGTCGTGGTGCTTTTGCTCACCATCCGGGAAAACCGGCTGGCCCGCGAGGTCGAGCTGCAAAACCTCGCCACGCAGGGCGAAGATGCCACCCAGGCGCAGGCCGACGAAACGCCCTCCACCGGCGCGGGCTTTTCCTCACTGGACCCTGCGCTGCGCCGCAGCCTGATCCTGATTCTGTGCTCGGTCAGCCTGTGGTTCATGGGCTACAATGCCGTCACCACCGCCTTTACCAAATATGTGAGCGTCCAGTGGGGCTATGACATCAAGGCGGCTTCCCAGTGCCTGATGGTAGCCACCGTGGGCGCGGTGGTCAGCTACCTGCCCGTGGGCTTTCTCTCCTCGCGCTTTGGCCGCAAGCGCGTCATTCAGGCGGGCGTTTTGCTGCTGGCGGCCTGCTTTGGCACGGCGGCGCTGTTTGCGCAGTTCAGCCCTGTGCTGTATGGGATCTTTGCCCTGGTGGGAGCGGCCTGGGCCATGATCAACGTCAATTCCTACCCCATGGTGGTGGAGATCTCCAAGAGCGGCGACGTGGGCAAGTACACCGGCTACTATTACACCTTCTCCATGGCCGCGCAGATTGTCACGCCCATTGTAAGCGGCTGGCTGCTGGAGCACGTGGGGTATTACACGCTTTTGCCCTACGCGGCGGTGATGGTGGCGCTGTCCTTCGTCACCATCAGCCTGACCCGCCACGGCGACAGCCGGCCCCAGCCGCCGCGCAGCCGGCTGGAGGCTTTTGACGCGGGAGATGATTGAAGATGAGCGTGCTTTTGTGGATTTTATTGTGCCTTGTGCTTCTCGCGGGTCTGTATCTGTTTTTGATCGCTCCCGGACGGAAACGGCCCGACGCCTCGGCCCTCACGGGCTGGCTGTACGCGCACCGCGGTTTGCATGGCGGCGATGTGCCCGAAAACAGCCTGGCCGCCTTTTCCCGCGCGGTGGAAGCAGGCTATGGGATTGAGCTGGACGTACAGCTCACCCGTGACGGCTTCCTGGTGGTTCATCACGATGCCAGCCTCAAGCGCGTGTGCGGTGCGGATTTGCGCATCTGCGACATCACCTTTGAGGAACTGTGCCGCCATCCGCTGCCGGATGGTTCGTGCGTGCCGCTTTTCAGCGACGTGCTCACGCTGGTTGGCGGCCGCGTCCCACTGATCGTGGAGGTCAAGCATCACGGGGGCGCGGCGCGCAACGCAGCTTCGGCGCTTCAGCATCTTGGCGCCTATGGCGGGCCCTACTGCGTGGAGAGCTTTCACCCCCTGGCCATGCGCTATTTCCGCCTGCACGCGCCGGATGTGGTGCGCGGTCAGCTGGCCATGGGCGGCGCGCGTCAACCGGGTGAAACCGGGTTCATCGCGTACTTTGCGCTCAAGCACCTGCTGGTCAACAGCCTCAGCCGTCCGCACTTTGTGGCCTATTCCTGCCCGGAGGATCATACGCTGGCCATGTGGCTGATGCGCCGCTGCTTTCATCCCCTGCTTGCCGCCTGGACTCTGCGCAGTCAGGAGGCGCTGGACGGCGCGCTGGCGCGGGGGTACCAGCTTCCCATCTTCGAGGGCTTCATCCCCCGGCGGGACGGTGCCCGTCCGTCCTGTTGACTTCTCTCCCGGCCAAGTTTATAATGAATCAACCCCTGGCGCATTCGCGCGGGAGGTAAGAAAATGATCAATTCCAACGAGGGAGGGATGGGCGTGCAGTCCGCGGTGATCCGGCCCGAACGGTCCAGGCTGTTTGCCGCCGTGGCCGGCCTGCTGGTGCTGACTGGCCTGATGGCGTTTTTCCCTTCTGCCTGCGTGGGACTGGCGCTGCTCACGCCGCTGTTGGGCTGCCCCCTGGCAGGGTCCGGCCGGCAATGGGCCGCCTGGCTGGCCGCAGCGGCTCCCGCCGCCCTGTCCTTGCTCTATCGCTTTGATCCCCTGTATTCCCTCTCGCTGTTGCTCCCGGGTACGCTGCCCATGGCGCTCACCCTGTGGCTCAAGGCTCGCAAAAAGCTGGCTGCCCCCCTGTCCATCGGCTTATACATCGGCGCGTATGCCGCCTCGCTTACGCTGGTCACGCTGGCGGCCGCACATGCGCTCGGCGCAGGGATTGCCGAAGGGCTGGCGCAGTTGCTCGCGGCCCAGGTGGAGGCATCCGATCAGCCGGGCCTGCTCCTGTACCGGTTTGCAGCTGCAGGCCTGCTCGCCGTGCCGGATGGCTACAGCGGCGCCTTGCCCCTGTTTTTGCTGGACCCTGCAGTGGTGCGGCAGATGCTGCTGTCTCTGCGGCTGAATGTAGCGCTGATGCTGGAGAATCTGCTGCCCTGGCTCTTTGTGCAGGCCTGCCTGCTGGGCGGGCTGTTCACCGCTCTGCGCGTCCAGCGCATGCGCTGCGCGGTACTGGTTGTTGGTCCGGACCCGGAGCATCCGGGCGAACGCAAGGCGCGTGTGGTGTCCCCGCCCGGTTTCCGCCTGATGGTGATTCCTTCACGTCTGCGTTGGGTCCTGTTCCTGATGGCCCTGGCTTCGCTTCTGCTGATCGGCGCGCAGGCGCGGCTGGCGCAGACCCTGGGCCTGCTCTTTTACGCAACCTTTTCCTGCGCCTTTCAGCTGGCGGGTGCGGCGGTGCTGGTATGCATGCTCTCTGCGCACACTCCCGGCCGCGCAGCGCTCTATGGCGCGCTTTCGGCCGTGCTCTATGCGCTGTTTCCCGTAGCGCTGTTCTTCATCGGCGTGGCCGATCAGGCGCTCCACTTTCGTTCCCGGCTCTTGAAAACCACCGATTCTCACAAGGAGGGTTAATATCCATGAAAGTGATTTTGCTTTGCGACGTCAAGGGCACCGGCAAGAAAGACGACGTTCTGAACGTATCCGACGGCTTTGCCCGCAACTATCTCTTTCCCCGCAAGTGGGCTGTGGAGGCCACGCCCGGCGCAGTGAAGGAAATCGAGCGCAAACGCGCCAACGAGGAGCGTCTGGAGCGCGAGCGCCGCGAGGCCGCTCAGAAGCTGGCCGACAGCCTGCGCGGCAAGGTCATCACCCTGAAGGTCAAGTGCGGCTCGCAGGGCCGTCTCTACGGCAGCATCACCAGCCAGGAAATCGCCGCCGCGCTCAAGGAACAGCACGGCGTGGACGTGGACAAGCGCAAGATCGAGTGCGAGCCCATCCGCCAGGTGGGCGATGTAGACATCACCGTCTGGCTCTACTCCGGCGTGACCACCCCCATGAAGGTTTCCGTCATCGCCGCCTGAGGCGGCCTTCACGGCATGATGCCGTTTCACTCCGCCGGAGTTGACGCGCACCGCTTCGCCGTCTCGGTGCTTCTGTCGCGGCGGCCGGCTTGCCTGAGGCTGCTTTTCCGCGTTTTTGGCGGTTCTGTGCCGCTCTTGTGTCTCCGTCATTCATCCGAAGGGAGGGAACCGCATGGAAACCGGCGTGTCCGAACAAATCGCATCCGCATTGCCCCCCAGCAGCATCGACGCCGAACGCTCGGTGCTGGGCGCGATGCTCCAGGATTCCGGCGCGGCCACCCTCGCCTTTGAGACCCTCGTGCCGGAGGATTTCTACTCCGCCGAGCACAAGGAAATTTTCGAAGCCATGCGCGCCCTGCACATCGCCGGCAATCCCGTCGATCTCATGACCGTGGGCAACGAGCTTACCCGGCGCGGCACGCTGGACGGCGTGGGCGGTGCGCCCTATCTTTTGCAGGCTGTGCGCTTCGTGCCCACCACTGCCAACACCCGCACGTACATCCAGATTGTGCAGGAAAAATCCACCCTGCGTCGGCTCATCTCCGCCGCCCAGACCATTCAGCGGCAGTGTTACGCCCAGTCCGATTCGCTCGCCGACGTGCTGCACAATGCCGAGCGCCTCATCTTTGATATTGTGATGCGGCGCGCCGGGGCCGAAACGTTGGTGCCGCTCAACAAGGTACTCATGTCCACCTTTGATCAGATCGAGGAGCTCAGCCGCCTCAAGGGCCGTCTGTCCGGCGTGCCCACAGGCCTGTACGACCTGGACCGCATGCTCACCGGCCTGCACGGGGGCGAACTGGTGCTGGTGGGCGCGCGTCCCGCCATGGGCAAGACCTCCATGGCGCTGGGCGTTACGCAGTTTGCCGCCACCAAGGCCAAGCGCTGCGTGGCCGTGTTCAGCATGGAAATGCCCAGCGAGCAGATTGGTCTGCGCCTGCTTTGTTCCGCCGCCGGCATTAATATGCAGCGTGTGCGCAGCGGCATGCTCTCCGACGACGAATGGGTCAAAATCGGCGATACCATCAATGATCTATCCTCCTGCCGCGTCTACATCGACGATACGCCCGGCCTGACTCCCTCACAGCTGCGCAGCCGGTGCCGCCGGCTGATGATGGAGCAGGGCCTGGATTTGATCGTAATCGACTATCTGGGTCTGATGGGAACGGATAAACGGGTGGAGAACCGCCAGCTGGAGGTCAGCGAGATCAGCCGCCAGCTCAAGGCTATCGCCCTGGAGCTGAAAATTCCCGTGCTGGCCTGCGCGCAGCTCAGCCGCGCGCCCGCCGCGCGTACCGACAAGCGTCCCATGCTCAGCGATCTGCGCGATTCCGGCAGCATCGAGCAGGACGCCGACGTGGTGCTCTTTCTGCACCGCGAGGGATACTATGCCTCCGCCGGCGCGGAGGACGGCCCCAAGCCCGACGACAACGCGGGCGAAATCATCATCGCCAAGCAGCGCAACGGCCCTGTGGGCGTGGTCAACGTGGAGTGGCAGGCGGAATTTGCCCGCTACACCAACCTGCCGGGCACGCGCGTGGCCATGTATGTGGATACTGATGCATAAAGGAGCGTTTTCATGCCCCAGCCAAATGTTTGCGACCTTCTCAAGGGCCAGCGGTTCGAGGGTTTTCTGCTGGTACGCTCGTCCGACCAGCGCACGGGCGGCAACGGCGCCAAGTACCTGGATCTGAACCTGGCCGACCGCACCGGCGAAGTCAACGCCAAGGTGTGGGATGGAAACGTGCCTCCGCCTGCTCCGGGCAGCGTGGTCAAGGTACGTGGCGGCACGCTGGAATACAACGGCCGCCTGCAGCTGCGCGTGGAGCGCATCCGTGCCATGACCCCCGCCGACGAGGTGGATCTCAACGCCCTTACCCCCTGCGCACCGGAGTCTCCCGAAGCCATGCTGAAAGAGCTCTATGACGCGGTGGACGCCTTCCAGAGCCAGCCCCTGCGGGACCTGACCCGCGAACTTCTGCGCCGCTTTGATGAAAAGCTGCGTTACTACCCCGCCGCCCAGCGCATTCATCATGCCGAGCGCGGGGGCCTTCTGCACCACACCACGGGCATGCTGCGCATGGCGCGTGCGGTGGTGGGCGTATACCCCTGGCTCAATGCTGATTTGCTCTATGCAGGCGTGATCCTGCACGACCTGTGCAAAACCGAGGAAATGATCTCTGACAACCTCGGCGTGGTGCGCGATTACAGCCGCGAAGGCCTGCTGCTGGGGCACCTGGTGCTGGGGGTCACGCGCATTCAGGAAGCTGCAAACGACCTGGGCATCAGCGGCGAACCGGTGCTGTTGCTTGAGCACATGCTGCTCAGCCATCATGGCGAGGCCGAGTATGGCAGCCCACGCAAGCCCATGTTCCCCGAAGCGGAGGTGCTGCACTGGGTGGACCTGCTTGACGCCCGCATGAACGAGATGTCCTCCGCCATTGCCAAGGTTAAGCCCGGCGTATTCTCGGATAAAATCTGGTCGCTGGACCGCCGTCTCTACCACGCTGACTATGACGCCCTGACCCCCGGCGAGGACAAAGGTTGACGGACCGCCCGTAAAAATGTTACAATACCATGACAAATGAAATTCTCCCCCAGTGTTGATCGTCTCTTTTTTGGACATGGACGGCCGCAGCCGTCAATTTGGAGGGAACAGTCATGAAACGCCTATGGAAGCCCCTGCTCTGCCTGTTGCTGGCCGCGCTGACCCTGAGCGGCTGCTCCGGTCAGCCATCCACCACCGAGCAGTTCCCGGAAGTGACGCAGGCCCTGGGTCCTGCCACCCCGACCCCGGAGCCCATCGTGCTGGAGACCGAAACCGATCCGTCTACGGCGGATGCCGCCAGCGGAGCCGGAACGGCGGATGCCTCTGCCCCTCAGAGCATCTTTGATACGAACCCTTATGATGTGGCGCTGGAGAACAGCTTTACCGAGCAGGACGCCCTGAACGAGGAAAACTACATTGACCCGGAGTTGGACGACGGCAGTGATCTTTATGTTCCGGAGCCGACGGGCACGGTCTACCCCTATGCGGGCAGCACCCCCATCCCGCTGGACCCCATTGATATGCCCACCCCCACCCCGCGTCCCTCGCTCAGCTTTACCTACGGCGACTACAGCGCGGCTTCCGTGGGCGTGAGCTTCAAGGCTCCCGCGGGTTGGCTTGTGGATGAAAGCCAGGCGCAGACCTTCATCCTGCGCGAGCCGGAATCCCAGATCAAGGATGGACAGCAGTGCGTGATCACCATCACTGGCCAGACCGTGACCTCCAACTACAATCAGAGCGATCTGGAATCGCTGGTCAAGGAGCGGCTGGATATCATCGGCGGCGCCAGCGATATCTCTTCCTTTAAGCCCAGCTATACCGCCACCCGTTACATGATGGGCAGCCTTGGCGTCTATGCCAACTACACCGCCACCCGTACCGATGGGGTGGAAATCGGAGGCCGTATCCAGTACGTGTGTATCGATCGCACGCTCTACGGTCTGGAAATCCTCTTCCCCGCCGGCTTCCGCGAAGATTTTATTGATGTCTTTGGCGAAATCCGCGGCAGCATGAAAACCATGTATTAACGGACCTCTTGGGGCCGGACGCTGACTTTCTCGCGTCCGGCCCTGTTTGTATGTTTATCCTCAGGTTTGCACAGCCCCCTTCCGGGAGAGACCATTGCCTCCTCTGTTTTACCTGTCTTGGAATTTTGCAACAAAATTCTGATGCTGCCTCCTTATGGCTAGCGAAATACCAGGGATGATGAGGCAACTTTCTTGCAAAGTTACGATTGACACAGTGCTGTATGATACCCCGGAGGCGGAGCAGTTTAAGGCCATGCCGCCCCTGACCGTCCGAAATGACGGCGGGCGTCAGCTCTATGGCAGCCTGCCGGAATCATGGCTTTGCCATAGGGCCGCAATAAGCTTGCGGTCGCTACCCGGCCTGCGCGCCGGTTTATCGGCGTGCAGCATACGCCTCGCCATCCCCCGATAAAAGCTGCGCTTTTCCTGCGAGTATTGACGAACGAACAGGCTCCTGCTATCATCGCAGATAGGATGACAAGGACGGGGAGGAAGCGGATGGAGCTTCGTGTTCTTCGTTATTTTCTGACCGTCGTTCGGGAGGAGAACATTACCCGTGCGGCGAAAGTGCTGCATATTACGCAGCCAACCTTGTCCCGCCAGCTGTCCATGCTGGAGTAGGAACCGGGCGTAAAGCTCATGGAGCGGGGAGCAAGAAAAATTGCCTTGACCAACGAAGGCGCGCTGCTGCGCCGCCGTGCGGAAGAACTGGTAGCCCTGGCCGATAGCAGGAATTCGTAAGTCAAAACGAAACGCTGGAGGGCCGCATCAGCATCGGAAGTGGCGAGCTCGCGGCCGGCACGGTACTGGCCCGATGCTGTGAGGCTTTTCATGCGCAATATCCACTGGTTGCGTTCGATTTTCTGACGGCCAATGCCGACGTTGTGAAAGAGCAGATGGACAAGGGCCTCCTCGATGTGGGACTGCTGCTGGAACCCGTCGATATGGATAAATACGATTACATTCGCCTTCCCGAACGGGAAGAGTGGGGTGTGCTCATGCGTCCCGACGTTGCGCTGGCAGGCCGCAAATGCCTGACGGCTGAAGAGCCGTCGGCGCTGCCGCTGATTCTGCCCAGGCGCCTCAGCGTACAAAGCGAGTTGGCCAACTGGTTTGGCAGCGCCTATTCACGGCTGAACATCTGTTTCACCAGCAATCTGAGCACCAACTCCTCCCTGATGGTCAGGCAGGTGCTGGGGTATGCCATTGTGATTCACGGGTCGCTGCCTCTGTTGGATGAAACGAAAGTGGCATATCGTCCGCTGTCTCCGGCATTATGGACGACCAGCGTCCCAGCCTGGCGGCGTCAACAGCCCTTTTCGCTGGCTGCCACAACATTTATCGCATTTCTCAAAGACTTTTTAACCACAGCTTGAGGCCATGCTGAGATCGTCTGACAGGATCGCTGCTGCAAAATCCCGGCAGGCTGTTTTCTCTCTTATGCCTGATCCGCCCCCAAAAGGAGGGAGACCATGGAACTGCGCGTATTAAAGTACTTTTTGATGATTGCCAGAGAGGAAAATATCACGCGTGCAGCCCAGCTTCTGCATGTAACGCAGCCCACCCTGTCCCGCCAGATCAAGGAACTGGAGGAGGAGCTGGGCACAAAGCTGTTTGAACGAAGCAACCACCGCATCGTTTTAACGCAGGATGGTCTGCTTCTCCGGCGCAGGGCGCAGGAAATTGTGGAGCTCACGGAACGCACCGAAAAGGATTTTGCTCACAAAGACGAGGAGCTCACGGGTGAAATTGCCATCGGCAGCGGTGAAACGCGCAGCGTGTCGGTGCTGGCGGAGGTCCTTTCTTCCTTTCGCCAGCGCTATCCCAGGGTGCGCTACCGCTTTTACAGCGGAAATGCCGATCACATCAAGGAGCGCATCGAAAACGGCACGCTGGATATCGGATTATTTCCCGAACCGGTGGATATATCCCGATACGAGTTTATCCGCGTGCCGGTACGAGAAGAATGGGGCGTGCTAACGCAGGAGGATTCCCCCCTGGGGCGGTTGCCGTTCGTGCGGCCGGAGAATCTGGTAGGACGGCCGCTGATGATCTCCGGCAGGGAGATGGTTCAGCACGAGCTGGCCAACTGGTTTGGCGATGAATTTCAAAAGCTGGACATTTCCGTTCGTTACAACCTTTTGTACAACGTGGCCATGCTGGTCAGAAACGGCTTTGGCGACGCGCTGTGCATCCGTCTGGACTGCCAGTATCCAGGCCTGCGCTTTGTGCCGCTGCATCCGCCCCTGGCCTTTGGATCGGTGCTGGTCTGGAAGAAGCATCAGGTTGCCTTCCCTGCGGTCAGCGCTCTGATTGCGCACGCAAAGAAATGCCTTACAGGCATTTGTGACTGTTGATTATCTGCTGGGCCGTTCTCAAACAAGAAATCACCCAAACGCCGATCTTGCAGACCTGCATTTGAGTGATGATATGATTGAACTATTGAAAAGCGGGCTGGTGGACAATTCCCTTTTGTGTGAACTGGCGACCCACCCGGATTTTCCCCGGCTCATGGCCGACCTTGAAATCTATGTGAACGGCGTAGCGGGAAAGCAGGTGCAGAGCGCAAACGCCATTGTGGACGCTGTGAGTGCAACGATTATGAAACAACACAATCCCGGCTTGACTGACCCACAGCTGCGACAGCTTATCGCCGCCCATATTGACGATGACAGCTTTTGCCGCTATGTGATACAGCAGGACATAAACAAGATAGCCTTCGACCTGCGGGAAGCCCACAAGGACGATTTTTTCAGCGTCCCGGAGGACAATCCTCTGGAAGATTTTTTGCAGACCGCAGAGGAAACCACCAGAGAGGACAGCGACCCGGAGCAGGCGGCTATGGCATTTATCTGTAAGCGGCTCAAGCTGAACTATGGGAAACTGTCAGAGGAAGAAAAGAAGTGGTTGAAAAAGATTGCACAGAAATCGGATTTGCTGAAAAATCCAAAGCCGCAGCGGGGACGCAAGTAAGAGAATAATAAATCAGATTATATGGAGGTATTGGTTATGAAAAAGTGGTTACTGATAATTTCAGCGACTGTTATTTGCGTTGCTGCCGCTTTTTTATATTTCTTTAGTTTAACTCCCAAAGGAGATACCATTACCAGCAGAGAAAGCATATTGAACACCGCAATTTCAAAAGGGAATGAATGGACTATCGCAAAAGAACTGGAACTTGGCGGTTATATCGTGAGTGGAGCATACAGTACAGATAATAAATCTACACTTGCTATCTTTGAACCAACAGGAAATGGAGACTACAAATTTAGTACATCAACAAACCGAAATAGTGATGAGATTATTGTCGGTGGCGTTGCAATAAACGGAGAATGGTATGATTTAATTTGGTTTAATGGTGCTAAAACAGAGTATGCTGAAATCACTTATACAATAAATGGACAAGTGCAAGATACATTGAGATACAACACAGATGATATGGATATTATCTCAATTAAAAACCCAGAAAAAGAGTATTCCATTCATGTGGCTTACTATGACAATGATGGAAATAAATACGAATAAATTGTTTTTCATCGAGAAAATAGCAAAGCCAGCCGAGCCAGTCAACGGTCAAGATGAACGGCGCATTTCATGCGCCGCCGTTGACAGTCCCGCCCGTCTTTGCTAAAGGGTAATCAAGGCGGGAAAGCCCTAAAATGGCTTCACACCTATTTCAATAATTGGAGGAGATAAAAATGAGATCAGAAAAGGAAGTTTATGATATTGTTTTGAATTTTGCAAAAACAGACAAACGCATTCGCATGGTTACTTTGGAAGGATCTAGAACAAATACAAATATTCCGCCTGATGATTTTCAGGATTTTGATATTACTTTTTTTGTTACGGATATGGACAGCTTCACAAGTGATGATAAATGGCTAGATATATTTGGTGAAAGGTTGATTCTGCAAAAGCCGGAAGATATGGAATTATTTCCAGCTGTAGAAAAGGGATTTTCATATTTAATGCTGTTTACTGATGATGTTAAGATAGATTTAACTTTGCTGCCGCTGGAACTGATAGACGAGTATTTTACATGGGATAAACTGGTAAAGTTACTGTTGGATAAAGACAACCGTATCGTAAAGCCGCCAATACCAACGGATATAGACTACCACTTGCAGAAGCCTACTCAAAGAATGTTTGACGATTGCTGTAATGAATTTTGGAATACTACAACATATGTAGTAAAGGGCTTATGCCGCAAAGAAATTCTTTTTGCTATTGACCATATGAATGATATAGTACGAAAAGAATTGCTTCGCATGATTTCCTGGCTGATTGGTATCAAACAGGGATTTCATTTCAGTTTGGGAAAAAACTATAAATTTATGAAGCAATATGTCCCAGAGGAATTGTGGGAACGACTTATGTCCACTTATAATATGGATTCCTATCCCCATATGTGGGAATCCTTTGAACAATGTATGGCATTGTTCCGGGAGGTTTCGTCAGAAGTGGCATGCCAGTTGGATTACCAGTATCCACTATATGATGAAAAAATCAGTAATTATGTGATTCGGCAAAAGAAAAAATATGGCATTGAAGATGATAACAAATAAAATTTTTTCAATCGAAAAAATTTATTTTGATTATTCAATTTTGAAAAACTGAATACCTCAAAATCAGAAAGAGCGCGGACAAGCACTTTGAGGGATTGGCCGCCTTGTCCACCCATTCAGTGGGACGGCGGGTGGCGGTCAAGGCCGGGTGTAAACCCGTTCATTTCAGCCTTGACGGTTACCCGCTGTCCTGTTACTTTTCCGGGAGTGTAGCCACAACTTCGGGACACTTTGTCCACAAGTCGGAGCGTAGGACGAGGGACGGGGGCTTTCATATACGCCCAGTCTGCTGTTGAAACCAGACCTGTGCTTACGGCTCTACGCCACGCAAGCACAGCCCTGTTTTCCTGCCGCTTCAAATGCCCTTGCCCTCCCCGGCGGCAACGGCATTTTCACGGCAACGCCGACAGAGCGTATAACACACTACACTTTGCTTCGCAAAGTCGTGTGCCAAATGGGGGCGTTGCCCCCTTTGGAAACCCCCACAAGAAAAGGCGGTACGCTACCCCTCCACGGGGCGCATACCGCCTTTTCTTGTTATCCAGCCCTCCGGCTGTATCGGTTGAGCAAAAGTCAGCGTGGGATTGATGTGGTATCTTTATAAGTGAACCCCCGCGCTCCCACTTGCTGACCGCCGCGAAGCTCACGCCCAGCGCCTCCGCCAGCCGCTCCTGCGTCAGGCCCGACGCGCGGCTCAGGGAGCTGATGTTTTCAGAGAGGGATAGTTTCATTTCGCACCTCCGTCCTGCGTCTATTTTATCACTCTGCGGCGGGTCCAACAGGCACCGGCGGTACAATATGTACAAAAAATTTTGAACCGCCGGTTTAATCTTCTGGGAGTGAAAGCTCCCGCCCCTCTCGGGGGTATTATAGGTGAAAGGCTTTTCAGGAAGGGAGCGGCCCATGCTTACGGACGAGCGCTTTGAGGCCCTGGCGGCAAAGTACATAGATATGGTCTACCGCGTGGCCTTCGGCGCGCTCAAAAACCGCGAGGACGCCGAGGACGTGACGCAGGAGGTGCTCATAAAACTCTACCGGGAGAAGCGGGACTTCGAGTCCATGGAGCACGTGAAGCGCTGGCTCATCCGCGTCACGGTAAACCAGAGCCGGAAGCTCTTCCGCTCGCCCTGGCGGCGCGTAGAGCCGCTGGAGGACTACGCGGAGATGCTCGGCTTCGAGCAGCCGGAGGACAGGGGGATCTTCCTCGCGGTCATGGGCCTGGAGGCGAAATACCGCCTGCCCGTGCTGCTCTACTACTACGAGGGATATTCCACGGCTGAGACGGCGGAGCTTTTGGGACTGCCGCCCAACACGGTCAGCACGCGCCTTGCCCGGGCGAGGGCGCGGCTGAGGGAGACTTTGTCGGAGGTGGACTAAGTGGACGAACACGAGGAAAAAGAGCGCTTCCGCAGGGCCTTTTCGCCCCTGCGCGCCTCCGGCGGCGTTTTGACGGAGGTGTTTGAGATGACAACAAGAAAGGAGCGCCGCGCCCCGAGGGCGGGAAAGCGGCTGTTCGTTATCGCGCTGACGGCGGCGCTGGCCCTCGCCCTCGCCGCGGCGGCCTACGCGGCGGACCTCTTCGGCATCCGCGCGCTGCTGGTGCCGAGCGAGGGCAGGGTGTCCCTGACCCAGTTCCAGGCCATACCCGGGGACCTGCCGCCCGAGACCTACGCGAAGGCGGAAAATTTCCTCGACGCCTGGGCCGAGTGGAAGGCCTGGCGGGACGAGTACATTGAGAAATACGACCCAAAGGGCAGCGTCGGCTGCGGCTACGACACGGGCTACGGTGTGCGCGATGAGACCATGGGCAAAATGCTCGAACAGATCGCCGCCGAGCACGGCCTCGCCCTCCAGGGCGGCGTCAGGGCGGGCTACGTGAACGTGGCCTGGAGCTCTGACACGACGGGCCTCACGGGCGAGGGCTTCTACACCAACGAGGAGCTGGCGGAGCTGACGGCCAGCTTCGCGGGCTCGGGCAGCATCTTCGCCGAGACGCCCGTGGGCTTTGACAAGGTCTACTGGTTCCCGGAGGGCAACTTCTGCGTCAGCTGGTACTACGAGCTGCCCGGCGGCGAGTGGGTCACCTGCTACGGCTGCAACTCCCGCTACGACGTGCTGACGAACAGCAGGGAGGTGGGCACGGCGGCGTTGGTGGACTCCGCCTCCTTCAAGGCCCGCAGCCACACGGCGCCCGACGGCACGGAGCTCACCATCCTCTCAAACGGGCAGGAGGCCTACATCTACGCCTGGCTCGAAAACTCCTTCTTCGCCGAGCACGTGAACGGCGGACTCATCGAAGTTGAGCTCACGGACGAGGCCCTCGACGACATAGCCGACACGCTCATCTACAGCCGCATAGGCAAATAAAAAGAGCTCCCCGCCCTGCAGAGGGCGGGGAGCTTTCGCCTGTCAGTCATCAGCCGGAGGCGCCGGTGTTATCGTAGAAGGAGTCCTTGCCGCCGGCGATGTAGCCGGTGGTGGAGTAAAAGCCCGTGGTGTAGGAGTGGACGAGGATGTTGACGTTGGCCTCGGTGACATCCTGGTCATAGGGGTTCAGGCAGTCGTTCACCATTTGCAGCCACTCCTCGATGTTGATGGAGACGTAGGACAGGCCCTTCACGCTGTCGCCGTAGTTGCCGGGCAGGGTGTAGAAGTGGATGTCCTCGCTCTTGCACAGCAGGAACTGCCGCGCGAAGAAGGCGATGTTCTCAGCGGAGAGGTTGGTGTCCACGTTGTTGACGAAAATGTCGATGAAGGTGGGCAGGTTCGGGATGTTGCCGAGGGTGAGCATCTGGCTCGCCACGGACATGAGGAAGTCCTGCTGCGTGCCGATGCGGCCGATGTCCGCCGTCGCGTAGCCGGAGCGGAAGCGCACGACCTTCAGCGCCTCTTCGCCGTCCAGGTGCTGCTGCCCGGCGGGGATGCTGATGTAGAGGTCCTGCGTCGGGTCGTAATAGTTCATGTCGATGGGGACGTTGTAGTCCACGCCGCCGATGGCGTCCACCAGCTGGACGAAGGCGTTGAGGTCCACGACGGCGTAGCAGTCTATCTGGAAGCCCAGGATGTCCTTGAGACCGTCCATCAGCCCGTCAATACCGTTGCCGCCGCTGTTGACGTCCGCTGCGTAGAGCGTGTTGACCTTCTTGACCGACCAGGAGACGTTCACCATCGTGTCGCGCGGGATGCTGACGACGTTTATCTCGTGGTTCTTCGTGTCGATGCAGCCGACCATCATGGTGTCGGTGTTGTAGCCAACCTTGTCCAGGCCGACGACGAGGAAGGTGTACATATACTCGTTGAGCGAGGCGGGCGCGCCGGCGTTGGGGTCCTCCGTGGGCTCCGGCGTTTCCGTGGGCGCGAGCGTCTCCGCCGCGGGGGGCACGCTCTCGGCCGTCGGGTCCACAAGGCCGCCGCCCGGACGCGCGGGCGGCTTCTCCCAGATCATATAGCCCGCCACGGCGCCGAAGATCAGTATGAGTATAACGCAGACGACAATGGCCGCCTTGGAGCCGCGCTTCGCCGCGCGGCGCGCGCGCTTGCCGCCTCCTGCCGCCTCGTCCCAGTCCATATCCTGTTTTTTCACTATATAAACAACCCCTTTTGTGTTCTCAGGCGTATTTGACTTGCCTACAGCATATTTTGTTCCGGCAGAGCGCATGATAACACAAAATTTTTCCGCAGTCCAGCGCCATATTGTGAACATTTTTCGCCTTTGCTTGACAGAAGACGCTCACGGTGCTTTAATGGAGCCGCGTGAAACTAAAGTTACTATACGGGGAGGCATGTTATGGACGACAACAAGCCGGCTGCTGCCAGGGAAAAGCCCGCCAAGCCCGCGAAGGCAAAACCACAGAAGGCCAAAGAGTCCGCCCCGAAGCGCCGCGAGCGGCCCATAGACGCGAAGGACGTCTTTGTCCCCGGCGCCGACAGCGGGGAGGCGAGCATGAACGACCTCTTCCGCATGCGCCTGGCCTACCTCATGAACGGGAACAACAGCCAGGGCAAGTCCGTGAACATCCAGGAGCTGGCCGACGCCGTCGGCGTCTCGCGGCCGGCCATACGCAAGTACCTCAAGCCCAAGGGCGGCGCGGCCACGACGCCCTCGGCCGCCACCGTCTGCGCCATCGCCCGTTACTTCGGAACGACGCCGGACTTCCTGCTCGGCTTCGACTCGCCGGACACTGAGGCCGGGCGCCGCGCGCTGGAGAGCGACTACTACAACGCCCTCGGCCTCAACCAGCGCACCATAGACCGCCTGCGCAGCCTGCGCGAAAAACGCGCCGACGAGCGCCTGGGCGAGCGGGCCGCCGCCCTCATGGCGATGCTCGACCGCATCATCTGCGACTTCGCCGAGGATGCCGAGGCCCTGCTGGACATCAAATGAGCGCAAAAACGCCCTCCCCCGGGAACTTTGCCGGGGGAGGGCCGTCTTTTTTTCTGCGTTTACTGGGCCGGAGCCGTGTAGCCGAGCTTCAGGCCGGGGATGCGCGCTTTCAACAGCGCCTGAGCGTCGTCCACAAAGCTCTCCGTCTCCGTGTACACCGCCGCGAGCTCCCGCCCGCCGCCGCAGACCACCAGGCGGAAGGTGTTCAGATCCATCTTCCCGCAGCAGCAGTGCGTCGCGCAGGCCACGACCCGCGTGAAGGCGTGGTCTATCTGCTCAAGGGGGATGCAGTAGCGCTTCAGGCCGCCCCGGTAGTAGAGCGCGCGCCGCCCGACCCGGAAGGGGCCGGCCTTGTCCGCCGCGAGGTAGTCCTCCGCGAGCGCGAGGTCATCTATCTTCTCCCCGGCGGGGGTGTAGAGCCTGATGTTCTTTGCCTGTGCCATGTCTCCACCTCCTAAATAATAATAATTATCATTACTGATATTATTTATAACACAGCCGGGCAGGGATTGCAAGAGGGAAGTTGTATTTTTCAAAAAAAGTGTTATACTGGCCTGGCCGGGCTTATTCGGCGGCTTTCTGGAGGTATCCGGCTTTGAAAAAACTCATTTCGGCCTTTTTTGACAAGAAATTTTTGAAGTTCTGCCTTGTCGGCGCGGCGAACACGCTGGTGGGTGCGGGGGTCATGTTCCTGCTGTACAACGTCGCTTACTGCTCCTACACCTTCTCGTCCGCGATGAACTACGTCGTGGGCAGCATATTGAGCTATTTTCTGAACAAGTATTTCACATTCGAGGTGAAGGAGTACAGCGTGAAGCAGGTGCTGAGGTTCGCGCTGAACATCGCCGTGTGCTATGCCGTAGCCTACGGGCTGGCCAAGCCCTTCGCGGTCTGGCTGCTGAGCGACGCCTCGGTGAAGGTGCAGGACAACGTGGCGATGCTGGTGGGCATGGTGGTGTTCACGGGCCTGAACTACATCGGGCAGAGGTTCTTCGCCTTTGCGAAAAAAGGGGAAAAACCCCTTGACAAAGAGGGAAAAAGCTGATAAATTACTATGGCGCTCCAAAGACAGCAGGCTGCGATGAGCGGAAGACCTGCCGAGGACGGCCGTCAGCTTTATTACGCATGATAGCTTTCTGCCTCCGTGTCTTTTGATGCGGAGGTTTATTTTTTGGGCGCGACGATACTTCCGGAGGTGAAGAAGGAAAAATGCCGAATGCAAGAGTTCTCAGCGAGAAGCAGGCGATAGTCGAGGAACTGACCCGCCGTCTGAGCTCTGCGAGCGCGGGCGTGTTCGTGGACTACAGGGGCATTACGGTCGCCGAGGATACGCAGCTTCGCCGTGAGCTGGCGCAGAACGCCGTGCAGTACAGCGTCGTGAAGAACACCCTCACGAAGTTTGCCGTTGACAAGGTCGGTCTGGAGGGGCTCGACCCCGCCCTGAACGGGACCACGTCCATGGCGACGAGCGAGGGCGACCCGATCGCGCCTATCCGCATCATCAGCGAGTATTCCAAGAAGATGGGCGACAGGTTCAACATCAAGGCCGCCTTCATGGATGGAAAGGTCCTCGGCGCGCAGGAGATCGAAGAGATCGCCGCGCTGCCCTCCAAGGACGCGCTGTATGCCAAGGTGCTCGGCACCATGCTCGCACCCATCACCAGCCTGGCCGTTGTTCTGGGCCAGATAGTCGAGAAGTCCGGCGGCTCTGTGGAGTCCCAGGACGAGAGCGCGGAGGCAGAGGCCCCCGCCGCCGAGTAAGGCTCGGCACATTAAATCTGATATTCAGGAGGAAATAACAATGGCCAGCGAAAAAGTCACCGCCATGATTGAGGAGATCAAGGCCCTTACCGTTCTGGAGCTCGCGGAGCTCGTGCATGAGCTCGAGGACACCTTCGGCGTGTCCGCCGCCGCCGTCGCCGCCCCCGCTGCCGGCGCTGCCGCCGCCGCCCCCGCCGCCGAGGAGAAGACCGAGTTCGACGTCATCATGAAGAGCTTCGGCGCCGAGAAGATCAAGGTCATCAAGGAAGTCCGCGCCATCACCGGCCTGGGCCTCGCCGAGGCGAAGGCTCTCGTCGAGAAGGTCCCTGCCAAGATCAAGGAGCAGGTCTCCAAGGACGACGCCGAGGCCCTCAAGAAGCAGCTCGAGGCTGTCGGCGCCGAGGTCGAGCTCGCCTGAGTACGAAAAAACCGAACACACGAAAACCGCCGCGGTCTCCGCGGCG
>OHAV01000078.1_pt1 | contig 50484 bp, 48 predicted proteins | sample 1577271 | NCBI WGS metagenome assembly OHAV01 (sample SAMEA3879537, study PRJEB24766) | human gut metagenome | biome: human-associated habitat; feature: feces | place: USA | collected 1985/1987 | reverse complement strand
TGGCGTTGCGCTGGCGCACGGGACGGCCCACGCGCTCGCCGATGGGCATTTCAAAATCGGTGGGCATCCCGCCGGTCACGATTTCCTCAATGCGGTCCTCAATGGCGTCGGGCAGCTTGTAGCCGTTTTTGTCAAAGAACTTGATGCCGTTGTACTCGACGGTATTGTGGCTGGCGCTGATGACCGCGCCCGCGTCCGCCTCGTAGAAGCGGGTGAGGTAAGCGATGGCCGGGGTGGGCAGCACCTCCACCAGCACGGCGCGTGCACCCACGCTGCAAATGCCGGCGACCAGCGCGCTCTCCAGCATTTCACCGCTCAGGCGCGTATCTCGCCCCACAAGGATGGTGGGGCGATGCACGTCGCTGGCCAGCACATAGGCGCTGGCCTGACCCAGGCGGAAAGCAAGTTCACAGGAGAGTTCCGTGTTGGCGATGCCGCGCACGCCGTCGGTTCCGAACAGTCTGGCCATTGGGTAGGCTCCTTTCCGGGCTCAGGCCCAAAAAACATCGTTATTCTTGCTGTCATACATCAGGATGCCCCTGAGGAAGGCGATGGCCTTCTCCAGCCCCTCGCGGGGGGACATCAGGCTGTCCTCATGCTCGATGGATAATACGTCGTCATACCCCGCCAGGCGCAGGTTGGACACGATGTCCTTCCACACCAGCGCGTCGTGCCCATAGCCCACGGTGCGGAACAGCCAGCTGCGCTCCTGCTCGCAGGTGAAGCGCTTGGTATCCAGCATGCCGTTGACGGGGCCGTTGAGGGGGTCCAGACGGGTATCCTTGGCATGGACGAAGTAGATGGCGTCGCCCAGACGGCGAATGGCCGCCACCGGGTCGATCCCCTGCCAGAACAGGTGGCTGGGATCGAAGTTCGCACCGATGAGGGGGCCTACGGCCTTGCGCAGCCGAAGCAGCGTTTCGGGGTTGTAGACGCAGAAGCCCGGGTGCATTTCCAGCGCGATTTTCTCCACCCCGTGCGCGGCGGCAAAGGCGGCCGCACCCCGCCAGTAGGGAATGAGCACCTGCTCCCATTGGTATTCCAGAATTTTTTGATAATCATCCGGCCAGGCACAGGTAACCCAGTTGGGCGTGCGATCCTCCGGGCTGCCGCCGGGACAGCCGCTGAAGCCCACAATGCGCTTTACGCCCAGCCGTTCGGCCAGCAGCACCGCGTTTTGAAAGTCCTGCCGAAAGGATTCGGCCACGTCCTGGTCGGGATGGACGGGGTTGCCGTGCGCGCTGAGCGCCGCCAGCTCCAGACCGTTTTTCTTCAATACGCGCTTGAATGCGGACAGTGTGCCTTCATCCTCCAAAAGAAGGGCAGGGTCGCAATGCGCCTTGCCGGGATAGCCGCCGCAGCCGATTTCCACCGCGTCCACGCCGCATTGGGCCAGGTACTGCATGGCGCTTTCAAAGGGCATATCGCCCAGCACAGGGTTAAAAACCGAGAGCTTCATGATGGTGGGCACTCCTTTTGTTCGCCGGGGATACGTCTCCACCGGCGGTTCAGTTGTAGCATATTGTATCTTGGCCTTGGATAGTATACCCCGATCAGGGGAAAAATGCAAGCCTGCCCGGCCGGGGTGAGCAAAGCACCCGTCTGATGCGCCATCAGACATGCAAAAGGGCCCCGCACCGCACGCGGGCTGGGACCGCATGCGGCCGGGACCGGAATGAATGCAACGGGACGTCCGGCACCCTCAGCGCACGCGCACGGCGGCGGCCATGTCGGCCACGCCGTCCTGTATGGGCGCCAGCCACAATTCGTCGGGCAACGGGGACAGGGCGGGATAGACAAATTCGGCCATTTTATCGCCGTGGACGTCAAGCCCAAACTCCTCCGGGAACAGCTCCACGCCCTGCCCGTCCACCAGCGACAGGCTGTAGATCCAGCTTTCAAACACATCCATGCCGCCGTAGGACCACATAAGCCGCCCCTCTTCGTCGTAATAGCCGTCCCCGTTGGCCTCGATGAAGGCGGCCATCGCGTTGGGGTTGACCTTCAGATCCAGCGTGATGTAGGTCATCAGGGGTGAGAAGCAGGCCTCGGTCACCTGGGCGGTCACCAGGTCCGTCGCGACGGGGATGCACGGATGCTCGGTCACTACGCGGTCCGTCATGCCGGTCACATCGAGCGTAAAGGTGATGACGCCCTCATCGGGCAGGCGCATGCGCCCGTTTTCATCAAAGATTTCGGGATGCTCGGCAGGCGGATAGAAGCCCTCCGGCGGCGGACCGATGGGCAATGCGACCTCCACCTTGCCGTCCAGAAATACATCGTCCTTATCCAGACGCAGGTAGTAGTATTCCTCGATGACGCCCGGCTCGGCGGTACCGGTGGTCATCCCGCCGGAGCCTGCGGTGGTCATGTCCGCCTCCCTGCCGTCAAACCAGATGCGTTCGGTCCATAGCCGCATGTCATGCGCCTGAAGAAACTGCGAGACCTCCTCAGAAAGTCCCATATACGGCGTGCCGTCCTCGGCCACGCCCAGCGGCACGTCCACGTCCGGCAGGCGGTAGGTCCACATCAGGTAGAGGGTGCGGCCGTCGTAGACGGCCTCGTTGACGGTAACCTCCACGCCGTTGACCGTCCCCTCAAACAGATGGGATTGCCGGGCAACCCCTTCGCTGGCGGGCGGGGTGTTGAAGAACCACACCGCGTCAAACAGCCTCCAGTGATAGGCGGCCACGGCGGCCGAGGCCAGCAGCAGCGTAATCAGCGCCGCGATGAGCAGCGTGCGCCGCAGCTTTCGCGCCGAGGAGGCGCGCCGCTTGCCCTCCTCCCGAACGATGGTTTTCAGGGTATCGGTCATGGCGCGATGGAATATCTCCGGCGCATCCGGAAGGTCCTGATTCAGCCGGTTGCGAAACTCACGATCGTTCATTGCTCACCCTCCTCCCAGTCCTCGCGGAGCAGGACGCTCAGGCGGGCGCGCGCTTTCATCAGGCGCGTCTTGACCGTGCCCTGCGGCACGCCCAGCGTATCGGCAATCTCAGCGACGGAGAATCCTTCCAGATAGTACAAAAGCACGGTGATGCGCCATTCGGGCCGGAGCTGATCGATGCATTCCCTGAGCGGCAGGGGCTCCGCAGGCTGCTCGGTGGGCAGCATCTGCTCCTCCAGCGGCACGAAGCGGATCTTCTGACGCTGGCGCAAGATGTCGCGGCAGGTGTTGACCAGAATTTTCATCAGCCATGGGCGGAAACGGGATGGACTTCGCAGGGTGTGTTGCTTCTGCCACGCGCGGGTGAGCGCTTCCTGCACGGCGTCGGCGCAGTCCTGATCGTTGTGCAGGATGGAGTAGCCCACATGGTACATCAGCCGCTCGCAGCGCATGGCTTCCGTCTGAAACGTTACGGCATCCACACGATCGCTCCTTTCGTAAGACAAAAGGGGAACAGGCTGCGTGCTTTCCGTCGTTGAACCCGGCGGATTCCCCCTCATGCTACTAAGACGGAAAACAGAGGGGGACGGTTTTCCTTCCACAATAAAAATATCCTTTTCTGGATTATGGTAGATCCATGACCCGAATGGCAAGAGGAAAGTTGTCATTCATAGGTCATATGGAAAGCGGCCCGGTTGACGGTGCGGGTCCGCAGCTCGCCTGCCATCAGCAAACCAGTGTCCATGATTTTCCGGCTGCCGCATGCCTTTTCATACACGGACCCGATGACATCGCGCTCCGGATATGGTATGGTTTTCGTTGAGATAACAATGTTTTTCCTGTTGCCGAAGCAAAAAGGAGGCTTTTCAAGAAACATGTTCATCCTGCCTGCGGTTATTGCAATGCTTTTTGGCTTGATGTATATCCTGTATCGCAGCGGTTTCGCAGTCATGAACAGAAAATACGCCTTGCTTTATACGGAATATCCACGAATGGGAAAAAGGCGCAGCTGTATCGAAGCAAGGTTTTTATCCTGCAGTGGAGTCACCAAAAGAGTGATTCGACTCCCGCAGTCCAGAAGATACCAGTTTGTCTTTTCGTCCAACACAACAAAAGGATCGGTCTGTGTTGAAATTTATGGAACCCAAAACGCACTCATGGCACCATTGAACAATGAGCAGCCATGCCTGATCATTTCTACAGAAGAAAAAACGGGCTACCGGGTTGTCACGAAATTCAAAGACGCCGATGGAGAATACAGGCTGATCTGGAAGGAGTGCAGGTCGCCGAAAGGGTCCGCTTAGCAGCGTTTTCGACGAAGCGGGAAACCCTTGTGTGCGCCGCGCCCGCGTCCGGGATTTCTGAAGGGAAACCTTGCTGCAGGGCCTCCGCATGCAGCGCGATTCGGATTTCCCATGGAGAATCCGCGGGACCGTCCAAGATCGTTTTTCTGACGGCCTGAGCTCATGTGGATGGAGTCGTCACTCGTCCATCATCTGAAATCTTTCTCAAGCATCCTTTCCCGAAGAACAGACATATGCAAAAAAGACGGACGCATCGTGACTACCCACGATCGCATCCGCCTGCACACACCAGGACCTCGATCACCTGCCAGGGCAACGCATGGGGACCGAAGGACCCCAGCAAGCGTTCCATCTGAGCGGCTCCGCGTACGCGCGCGACGCACACATCGCGGCCCAGCAAAGAGAAACGGGCCGTTTCCACGCCTGCGAAGCGGCGCTCCGGCACAAAGGACGGAAGGGGTGTGCAGTCCCCGCCCGCCAGACGGTCCGCCCGCAAAAAGACGCGCTCCAGCCATCCTGGGCCGCCGGGTACACACGGCATGCCGCGCACCGGGCGCACGCCGCCCCGGATCAAACGCAGGGCGGCTTCGCGCACGGTCAACGCCTCCGTCCAGCCTTCACGCGCCAGAGCCGCTTTTCGCGCCGCGCAGCCGACCACGGCCACGCGCGCCGGGCATGGCGCGGGGCGTGCGGGCGAAAAAAAGGCTGAAAGCTGCGGAAACCGGCGCAGCACGTCGCGCCGCCAGCGTGGGCAGGCATGGATGAACCAGGGCAGACGGCCCTCGGCAAGACGGGCGAGCAGCTCGGCGGCATCCGCCTCAATGGGACCATGCGGCACATCCGGGTCCTCCACGCGCGCCGCGCCCAGCAGTCCCAGCGCGCGGTCCAGCTGGCTGTCCTCCAGACCGAAACGTCCGCACAGCGCACTTCGCGCCTCATGGGTCAGCATAAAAACGGCCGTCCCCGCCGGCCTTGGCAGGGCCGCACGCGCCTTTTCAGCGCATGGAACGGGAAACGGCTGAATCCGGGTCATCGGGGAAAACCTCCTTCGCTACAGCGGGGGATGTTCCTGTGATACCCGTTTGCAAACAGTTTGAAACCGGCGGGGGCTTATTCGAGCGCTTCACCCCGGTCCAGACGGTCGATCATGCTGACGCGGCGCGCGTGGCGCTCGCCCTCAAAGGCAGTCATCAGCCAGATGCGCACAATGTCCTTGGCCAGTTCGCTGCCCAGCACCCTTGCGCCCAGCGCCAGCATATTGGCGTTGTTATGCAGGCGGCTCATTTTGGCGGAATAGGTATCCGTGCAGGTGACGCAGCGGATGCCGTGCACCTTGCTGGCCGCCATGCCGATGCCCACGCCCGTGCCGCACATGATGATGCCCATGCTGCATTCGCCGCTGGCGACGGCATTGGCAGCGCGCGCGCCATAAATAGGATAATCCACACTTTCGTGGCTATTGGTGCCCAGGTCCTTATAGGGGATGCCCAGCTCGTCCAGAACGGCGATAACATGCGGTTTGAGGTCGATGCCGGCGTGGTCACAGGCGATGGCGATCATATATCGGGTGCCTCCTTGTGTAAGCTTGGTGGTTTCAGTATAGCATGTTTGCGCGGCCAGGTCCAGAGGCACCCGGCCATGACGGGCATGTTGGCCGAAAGTGCGGCATATCCTTGGGCGATCCTGCGGGAGAGGGGGCGAGGGGATGCGGGGACGGCGGGCCAGCCTGCTATTGTCGCTGCTGATGACGGCGGCGCTGATATATCTGCTGCCGGGAATCATGAGCGGCCTTGGAAGCGGAGACGGCAACCGCATGGACGAGCGGCTGCGCCCGGCCCGGATGCGCACGCTGACCGTGTGGCTCATGCCCGGAGGAGTGAACGACCGCAAACTGCTCAATCAGGCCTGTGCCGCCTTTGAAAAGCAACAGTCGGGCGTGCGGGTTTTCCTGCGAACGGTGACGGCGGAGGAATGGACCGCAGCGGATGCGGTGCTCCCGGATGTGGCGCTGCTGGCCACGGGCAGCCTGAACATTCCCGAACGAGTGCTGGTTCCCCTCGCGGGGATAGAAGAGGCGAGAGCGTCTGGCAGAAGCGGGGGCGTCACCTATGCTTTGCCGCTGTGGCTGGAGGCCAACGTGCTCAGCTTTCCCACAGCATGGATCGCATCGGCCAGCACTGCGCAGCCCACCCCCAGCGCGCTGCTGGCCAGCCCGCCGCCGGAGCGGACGGATAGCGGCATGATCGCCGCGGAGGATCTGCCCTGGCGAAAGCTGCTGGAGCCGGGCGTGCTGGCGCTGCCGGAGGGCGTGGCGCTGCAGCAGCTGATGTTTCTCTGCCCCGTGCAAATCCGGGGGGAGCTGGCGGCGCTTGGCGAGCGTCCGGAGGGCGCGGAGGTACAGGCGCGCGTGTGCACGCTGGGAGAGCACCTTGCGGCCGTGCGGGGTGGGGAGGCGCGTACCGCCTGTCTGCTTGCACCCGCCGTGAGCGATCGCGTGCGCTATGCCGCGATTGCACGCGACGGCGAGGATGCGAGGGCTTTCGTGGATATGCTTGCGTCCGGGGACTGGCAGGCTCAGGCCGCAGCAATGGACATGGTGCCGGCGCTTGTGCAGGACGGCGCCGCTAACGAGATGACCCATGCGGCGCTGGAGCGGTTTTCGCAGGGAATGACTCTGCCCAACGCCTTTTCCCATACGGCAGAGGAATTGCGCAGCCTGTGCCTGGACGCGTTTTTACGCGCGGCCGACCCGGTGGAAACGCTGCTGCGTCTACGCTGAGCGTATAAATCCCCTACAGACTTTTCATACTATGCCGTGTACCCAATATCCGTCGGAGGCGATGAAACATGACTCAGACCACCCATCCCAGAGGCGGCTGGCAACAGGAGGAGATTGACCTGCTGTTTTCCGCCGTGAAGGAGGCCGCCGAGAACGGGCGCCCCCTGCGCGACGTTTTCAGCGAAGTAGGTGGACAGCTGTCGCGCAAACCCAACAGCATACGCAACTTCTACTATGCCAGGGTGCGCGAGGTGCCGCAGCTGGCGGCCCGGCAGGCGCCGCTGCGTACCTTCACCGCCGAGGAGCTGCACCATCTGCTGCGCGATGTGCTGGTGGGACGCGGACGCGGCGAGAGCGTGCGCGCCTGCGTAAACCGTCTGGCCGGCGGCGACCGGGCCGGGATGCTGCGCTACCAGAACAAATACCGTTCCGTGCTCAAAAACAGGCCCGAAATGCTCATGGAGGTAGCCAACGAACTGCGCGCCGAGGGCCTTCCCTGTCCCGATGATGTGCTGGCATGCCGCCGCTACAACCTGGCGGGCAGGCAGCAGGCCAGCCTCGCGTCGCTGGAAAAGCACATGGGAGACCCGTGTGTCCGGCGGATGGTGGAAGGGCTGACCATGCTCCTGGAACGTGCCGCAAACGCGCCTGCGGAAAGCGAAAACACCGTTCCCTACCAAAAGTGGGCAGAGGCCCGCCGTGAGGCGGACCGGCTGAAGGTAGAGGTGGATCTGCTCAAAATGGCGCTGGAGGACGCCCAGCACGAAGGACATTCCTGAAAGAGGAAAGGCCGCCGGTCAAGGGGCGGCCTTTTTGCTGCGCATCCATCGCAGCGCCATTGCCAGCGCCAGTCCCGCCGCTGCGGGGCACACCCATCCAAGCCCCAGTCCGTAGAGGGGCAGAAAGGCTTTGGCAAAGCCGATCGCACCCTCCAGATGCAAAGAGGCGGCGGCTCCGGTGGGCAGGGCGCCAAAAAAGTCAAAGAGCGCGGCCACCAGCGTCAGCCCCGTTACCAGCCGGTAGACCAGCGGATCGTGCTGAAACCATTTTCCAGCGAGACCCAGCAGAATCAGCGTGATGGCCAGGGGATAGAGCAGCATCAGCACCGGCAGCGACCAGTCCAGAATGGCCGTCAGCCCTACATTGGCGATCAGGAAGGAAAGACCGCTGAAAAGCAGCGCCCAGGCCTTGTAGCCGGGCCCCCTGGGGAACATTTCCACAAAGGTTTCCGCGCAGCTGGTCACCAACCCCACGGAGGTTTTCAGACAGGCCAAAGTGACGGTGGCGGCCAGAATCAGCGTGCCGGCCGTGCCGTAATGGCGGTTGGCCAGGAGCGACAGCACCTCGCCGCCGTTGGAGGCGTCCGCCGGGATGGCGCGGCTTTGCACGCCCATGAGCGTAACGACAATATAGATCCCTGCCATGATGAGGCAGCTGAACAGACCGGAGCGGACAGTGCTTATGGCCACGTCCTCCGGCCGCGTTACGCCCGCGCCGCGGATGACGTTGACCACCACGATGCCAAAGGCCAGTCCGGCCAGCGCGTCCATGGTGTTGTATCCCTCCAGGAAGCCGGCGAAGAAGGGGGCGGAGCGGTAGTTCCCCAGGGGCTCGGGTGGGAGGGAGGCGGCGGGGCGCGCCAGCACCGTTACCGCAAGCACGCCGAAAAACAGCAGGAACAGCGGCGTCAGCGTGCGCCCGATCGAGGTGAGGATGCTGGCCGGACGCAGTGAAAACGCTGCGACGATGGTGAAGAACACCAATGAAAACAGCGCCAGCGCCAGGCCGCTGTGTTCGGCACCCACCAGCGGCTCCACGCCCAGGGTGAAGGGCACGGTGGCGCAGCGCGGAATCGCGAAAAACGGGCCGATGGTCAGATACAGCGCGCAGGTAAAGCACAGGCCGTAGGGGCGGCTCACCTTTTGGCTCAGGGCAAGCAGGCCGTCGCTGCGGGTGATGCCGATGGCGGCAACTCCCAGCAGCGGAAGCCCGACGCCCGTAACCAGCAGTCCCGCGATTGCGGGCCACACGGCGCTGCCGGCCTGACGGCCCAGATAGGCGGGGAAAATCAAATTGCCCGCGCCAAAAAACATGCCGAAAAGCATAATGGCAACCAGGAACGTTTCCTTATGTGTGAGCCTGTTTTTCATATGCCCACCCCTTCCTGCGCAAGGCCCGAAAAGGCTCTCTCCCTGTTTTTATCAGTATACCATAAATGTCAATGATTGAAGTGGACAGGCCATCAGGCTGTGGAGAAACGGGATGGCCGGCCTTCTGACCCTTGAGGGACGCGCCTGCGCGTGGTATACTGATACGCGAAGGGAGGGCCCCCGCATGTATTTTGAGGACTTTATGTCCAAATTTACGGAGTTGCCCATTGCCTGCTATGTTTCCCGCCGCACGGGCGAGGACATGGCCTCCGGACGATGGTACAAGCGCCATTTGCACCGGGAATTTGAGGTGCTGTATCTGGAACCCGGCGACGGAGTCATTACCCTCAACCGGGAACCCTTGCCCATCCATACAGGAGAGGTGATTCTCATCCCTCCCTTTGTGCCCCATGAGGCCAGGGCGGACCGCGCCACGCCACTGCGTGAACACTGCATTTGCTTTGATCTTTCGCTATTGCATAACGCTGATCCTGCCTTTGCCAGGTCGGATGTGGACGTGACGCCGCTTCGCGGCGTGCTGAAAAAGGAGGATCCCATCACTGCGCAGGTAGCCGATCATCTGCTTAAGATAATCAGGGCCTGTCAGGAACATCCCGCCGGATGGACGCTGATAACACGCGGGCATCTGATGCTGATGTTTTCGTTGCTGGCGCCCCGTCTGGAAGGATTGAGCGCCGCCTCGGCCCCTTTGGACGAGGATTTTTGCCGCCGGGTATCGGCTTGCATTGCCCGGCGCTATGCCGGCAATCTTACCTCCCGCGATGTTGCCGCCGAGCTGTGCTATTCGCAAAGTTATTTCTGCCGCCGCTTTAAGCGCGACTTTGGCCTGTGCTTCAGCGAATATCTCAATGCGTACCGCCTGAATGTCGCGCGTGGCCTGCTGCTGGAAAAGAAATGTACCGTTACGGAGGTAGCGGCTTCGGTGGGCTTTTCCAGCGTAAGCTACTTCACACGCTGCTTCCAAAGACGCTTTGACATGCTGCCGTCGGATTATTGTGAATAATGCAATGCCGCCCCGCATTTGCGGGGCGGCATTGTCATACCGTATCAGCCTGTGGTGCGTTGGCAAAGACCACATCGGGCCGCTGCGCGGTTTCCGTGAGCAGCTGAGGAAAGGGAGTCCGGCTATCCCAGAGGGTGGCGGCAAACAGCGCCGTAGGAAGCCAGATCGACGTTTCAAACAGGCCGTCCTCCATCAGCGCGAGGATCTGGCATTCCGGGTCTCCCTGCAAAAGCAGGTTTACAATGCTTTGCAGGTGAGCCCCGTTTTGCATCCAGTAGCTCTGCGTAAGACGCATGACCCTGCGCGCGATGGGGAGGCGTGCGGCGATTTCCCCGGCGCTGCATTCGCCGATGCGTTCGGGCCCCGCCCGGTGTACGAAGTCGGTCCAGTCCAGGCAAATCATGCCCTTGGTCACCACGCCTGTGGCGCCATGCTCGCGAAGGTGCGAAAACTTGCGGGTAAAATCCTCGGTCTCCCGGGCATGGGCCACGTTCTCGGCCAGATAGGCGTAGGGAAACGCACCGCAATCCTCCCACACAATCCGTACCCGCGGGTCAATTTGAGCAATTCGGTCCAGCTTTTGCGCCACCGAGGTGGCATGCAGGCCGAACTGCAATTCCAGGTTTGGCCGCTTTTCAAGGATACGGGCACAAATGCCATTGACCCACGGGACCACCACATCGGCGATGGAGCGGCCGTCCAGCTCCTGCTCGGCGGTTTCGGTAAAGCTCTGGAAGTAGATGCCATCCCCCGGAAGGGCCGCATATTCACGTTCAAAGCGCTCGACGGCCTCGTCTGCCAGGCGGGCGAGGAGGGTTTCGTCGGAAAGATGAACATCAATTTTGGTGTCCCATCCCCAGGCATATCCCCAGATGACCCGGATGCCCAAGTCGTGCGCGCAGGCCACCACCTCAGCGGCGTTAAGGGGTGCGTAATCGTTCCAGATGACGATTTCGTTCAGCTTCAGGCGGGCCATGTTGGCCAGATAGCGCCGGTAATCGTAAATGACATAACCCCATGTCCACAGGCCGCGGCGGCGCACCTGAGGCGCATGCACGCAGTCCATGTTCTCAAACCCCTCTTCAAAGGGATTGCGGAAGTAATAGGGCTTCATCCACGTATGGGCCTGCTCTGCCTTTGGCACTACGAGATTGACGAAATCCGACACGCCATAGAGCACGGATACGTCCGTTGCCCCCGTGATTTCAACTGACTGCAACGGTCCCTCCGTGCAGATGCGCATGCGGTAGCCCTCCGGCGGCAGGGCCGCGTCCGGCACCACAGCGCCGATGATGTGGCAGGCGTCCTCCGCGTCCTCCATGGGCACGTCATAGGTCCGCAGGCAGCCTTCCAGCATCTGCCGGGCCAGCGCCAGCGCGGGGGTCCGCGGCAGGCTGATGTTCCAATGCTTCATAAGCGGTTATCCTTTCAGGCCGGAATTCACCATCGCATCCGTCACCTTTTCCTGGAAGAACAGGTACACCAGCATGACGGGAATGACGCTCAGGGTGGTAGCCGCCAGCTGCAGGTGCCATTCGGGCTGACCATATACGTCGTTAAAATTGTTCAGGGACAGCGGCAGCGTATATTTGTCGATGCTGGTGGTAAAGACCAGCGGCTCCAGATACATGTTCCACGTGGCCAGAAACGCCAGAATCCCCACAGAAGACGCCACTGGCACCGAGATGGGCAGCATGATGCGGAAAAAGATGCCGCCATGTCCCATTCCGTCCAGCCGGCCCGCCTCCTCCAGCTCCTTGGGCACGGTGATGAAGAACTGCCGGAACATAAATGCCGACAGCGCGCCCTGCGAGCAAAAGACAGGCAGGAATATCAGCGGCAGCAGGCTGTCGGTCAAATGCCATGCCTTCATCTGATAGAACAGCGGAATGATGATGACCTCCACCGGCATCATCAGCGCAGTGAGCAGCAGGATGAACAGAATCCCGCGGCCCGGAAAGCGCACCCGCGCAAATCCATAGCCTGACAGGGCGGAGATCAGCACGTTGCCCAACGTGCCCACACCCGCCACCAGCAGCGTATTGGCATAGTGCCGGGCAAAGGGCTGCTTTTGGAAGATTTCCACGTAGTTTTGCCATCTCCAGCTCTGCGGCAGCAGGCGGGGCGGACCAAAGACCTGCGCGTTGGTGTTGAGGGAGTTGACCATCATCCACCAGAAAGGATAGATAAACACCAGCGTCACCGCCGCAATCAGCAGGAGGCGCGGAATCCAGCGAAGGAGACGCGCGGGTGAAACGTTACTCCTCATAATGCGACACCTTCCTTCTGGCCAGCCATTGCAGCAGCGTCATGCCCAGCATAATCAAAAACAGGATGACCGCGATGGCGGACGCATAGCCGCTCTTGTAGGCGCGGAAGCCCTGGTAATACACATAGTAGACCAGCACCATGGTGCTGCCCTCCGGGCCTCCTTCGGTCATGAGTTTGATGGTATCAAACACGCGCATGGAGCCGATCATCGTTACGATAGAGGCCATGAGCACCGTGGGCATCAGCAGCGGCAGCTTGATTTTGCGAAACAGCGCAAAGCTGCTTGCGCCATCAATGCGCGCCGCCTCCACGATTTCTCCCGGCAGGTTCATGACTGCGCCGTAGAATACCAGGACGTTGGTGCCCAGGTTTTTCAGCACGCGGGTGACGACCACCGCGGCCATGGCCCAGCCCTTTTCCTGAAGCCAGTTGGGCCCCTGAATGCCCAGCTGAGCCAGCGCCCAGTTGATGGGGCCCGCCGTGCCTCCCTGCAGCAGATACTTCCACACGATGGACCATGCCACACCGGAGGTAACCACGGGCAGGAAGATGATGGCGCGGATGTAGCGCGTGCCAAAGTTGCCATCGCCCAGATACAGCGCCAGACCCAGCGCCAGCGCCAGATTCAGCGGCACCAGAAAAACGGAGAAGATCAGCGTGTTTTTCAGCGTCAGGTAAAACAACGAATCCTGGAAAAGCGTTGCGTAATTTTGAAAGCCGATGGGGTTGCTCGTACCAAAGAGCATGTTGCGATTCTGGAACGAGTAGATGAACACATTTACCAGCGGAATCAGGACAAAAAGAAAAAAACCGATCATCTGCGGGAGGATGAACGCATAGCCGCTCGCGCTCTCCCGGAGGGCGCGGCGGGCGGACAGCGAGGTGTCTTTCATGCTGCCTCCTGTAAAAGCAGCGGCGGCCAAGCCGCCGCCGTAGTTGACCGGAAGCGCCCGCAGGGGGCGCCTCCGGCGATGTTGGGAACAGAGGGGAAACGCTTATTGCAGGTTGTTGCGGTAAATCGTGGCGATTTCGCCAAGAATGGCGGCAACATCCGCATCGGGATTCCACAGCTTGTCAAACACGATTTCGGTCTCGATGTCGATGGTGGGGGAATTGATATTGCTGGACATGGCGCGGCTGGAGAGCACAGAGCTGGCCACGATGTCCTTCATCTGCTCGGGGGTAAGGTAGGCGTTGGAATTGAGGAACTCCTCGCTTTCCAGCACGGATTTGCGGCAGGGCGGCCAGTACTGGGCCACGCGGGCGGCGCAGCTTGCGCTGGTCATGTAGGACACCAGCTCGGCAGCCAGATCGGCGTTGGCGCTGGCGGCATTGGCAGCCATGGCCGCCTGGCCCAGGAAGGACACATCGCCGGGCAGCTTGGACACGCCCCACTTCCAGGTCACATCCGCCAGGTTGCCCAGCTGAGAAATCTGGTTGAAGGTGCAGGCCGCGCCGCCGGTGAAGAAGTTGCTTTCATCTCCCGGAGGAACCACGGAGCCGTCCACGTACACCATGTCGTGGAACATCTGCACAGCCGCGATGGATTCGGGTGAGTCGATGAGCACTTCCAGATCATCCGTCCAGAAGTCGCCGCCAAAGCCACGCACAAACGGGGTCAGGTTCATCTCGGTGCGGTCGGAGTAGCCGGCGTTGTTCACCGTCATGTAACCGTACACGCCGGTCTTGTCCTTGATGGCCTTCATGCACTCACGGAAGGTTTCCCAGGTCCAGGTGCCCTCGGCGACATATTCGTTGGGGTCCTTCAGGCCCGCCTCGGCAAAGAGGTCGGCGTTGTAGATCATGATGAAGGGGCTGGTGGAGAAGGGAATGGCATACACGTCATCGCCGTCGCACCACAGGCTCATGGCGCCGTCATCCAGGTCGTCGGGATCGTAGGCGGCCATGGCGTCATTGAGCTTGGCGCACAGGCCGGCGCTCATGTAGGCCTTGATGTCCGCTTCCATGACCCAGAAGGCGTCGGCGGGCTCATTGCTTTGCAGGTTCATCAGCAGCAGGCTGCTGTATTCCGTGCCCGACAGCGAGATGAATTCCGGCTCGATGGCAATGCCCTTGGCCTGGGCGAATTCATCCACGAAGCTGCTCAGCAGCTTAAGCTGATCCTCATTGCTTGTCCAGGTGGCGATTCTCAGATGGACAGGCTCCTCCGCCATGGAGGGAATCGCCATGGCCAGCAGCAGAACGGCCAGCAGCAGAGACGTAAGTTTCTTCATCAGTTCAGTCTCCTTTCTTGAATGGGCATTTGAAAGGCAGGATACCTTTACTGCCTCTTATTATAATCAATGTGGGGTCATGTGTGAAGAAACTCGGTTGACCGAATTTAAGCGCGACGTTGACCAAAATAGCATAACAAATTGACTTTTCCTTAGCGAATCCCTACAATAAATATGGATTCTGATAGCTGAGGTGAAACGGAAAATGGCGCAGCTTACAATCAATTACAAGCCTGTGGATAAGACCTATGATGTGATCGTTGCAGGCGGCGGCACGGCGGGCGTGATGGCGGCCTGCGCGGCGGCACGCGAAGGCGCGCGCGTGATCATTCTGGAACGTGAATATGCGCTGGGCGGAACGTCCACGCTGGCGCTGACCGTGCCGCGCATGACCAATCATATGCCGCAGCTGACGGGAAACAGCTCCCTTGCGGATGAATTGCAGAGCAGCATGGAGCGGGAAGGCTGCGCGGGGGACACGTACTTCGCCAGCCCGGAGATGGCCAAGCTGCATCTTGAGGAGATGTGCGCCCGGTACGGCGTGGAGGTACTCTACGGCGCAGAGCTGGTGGGCGCAGAGCTGAAGGGCCGGAAGGTGGAAACGGTGGTGGTCAACACCGCTTCGGGCCTGCTGGGCTATGCTGCCCGCGCCTTTATCGATTGCACGGGCGGCGCGCGGCTGGCGCTGGCCTGCGGCTGTGAAACCGCATGCGGCGTGGAGGGTGAAAATCAGCCTATGACGCTGCGCTTCTGCGTGGGTGGCGTGGACGTGGCCCGTGTGGAGCAGACGCTGAAGGAATGGGGCTACCGTTTCGGCGGGGATCATTTTCCCATGGAGTTTTATTCGCTGTGGCGCGAGGAGAGCTTCAACCCCTTCACCAAGCTGCTGCGTGAGGGCGTGAAGGAAGGCGCGCTGACCGAGCGCGACGGCAGCTATGTGCAGATCTACTACCATCCCACCCTGGGAAAGGATGTGCTGTGGTTCAACTGCCCGGAGGCGGGGCATATCCTCGACGCGGTGAGCGCGCGTTCCGTTACGGAGATGGTGCTGTATTCCCGCAAGTCCGCCGTGCGCATCCTGACGTTCCTCAAGCGGCGGTTCCCCGGCTTTGAACACAGCTATCTCCAGGCGTTCTCCTCCATTCCGGGCATTCGCGAATCGCGGCGGCTGGTGGGCGAATACGTACTGACGGAGGAGGATATCCGCGCACGCCGCCGCTTTGACGACTGCGTGGCGCAAACCGCCTATCCGGTGGATATTCACAACGAGCACAACCTGGTGCTGATTCATTTGGAACCCGGCGAATATTATGAAATTCCCTATCGCTGTCTGGTCACGCGCGAGCTGGACAACCTGCTGGTGGCGGGGCGCTGCTCCTCGGCTACGTTTGCGGCGCAAAGCTCCATGCGCATCCAGCTGGTATGCATGGCGCTGGGAGAAGCGGCGGGCATCGCTGCGGCGCTGAATCCTGAGGTGCGTGCGGTGGATGGGGCGCAGGTGCGCCGGTGCATGCAGGCGCACGGGGCTGTGTTTGCCGGGCGGTAATGTGCTTCACAGACTGTCGGTCTTGACCGCTCACAAAGGAAGGGGAAACGGAAGATGTACCATAACATCGGCGGAAAGATCAAGGTGCTTGCGCGGATTGTCTGCGCCATTGGAATCATTGCAGCGCTTTTGACGGCGGTGGGGTTATGGATCAACAACAGCAGCTTTCATCCGACCATGGCGGCGGGCCTCACGATACTGCTGGCCGGGAGCGTAGCGACGTATGTGACTTCCCTGTTCATCTACGGCTTTGGAGAACTGATTGAGTCTACCAGCAAAATCAGAAGCATGATGGAACAGGACCGCACGGAAGAGGAAGAAGATCAGGAACCATAAGGCGGGGAAGCAGGAAATCCGACGGAACGGCCCGAACTATGCCGGCAAAAACGCAGGGGAGAAAAAAGACAGGGAAGGTTGATTGAAGCTGGAGCAAAATCATTTACCGGGTTTTCGAAAACGCCAGATCTCGGACCGCGAACAATCTGCAATGCTGAGGCGCTGTTTGAATGTCGCCTGAATCAGCCTTTTTGGACAATATGAAATGAACCCGCTGCGCTTTCAGGCGTGGCTGCTCAGGCCGGTGAAGGCATTTGCAATTACCGGCGGTGAATATACTGCCGCCACTGCGTGAAGTCCGGCAGCGCCGGCCTTTTTCGGCAAAACACGTTTCCCCCTGCGCCTGCGGCACGACCGGGGAAATCTTGCTACGCACGGCTTCTGAATCCAGCGCACATGTCAGTGGAATGCCTTCTTCAAATTAAAGATTTGGAAAAGGCACCGGAGATTCGGAATACGGTTTGGAGAGCTGTTGCCCCCGAACCTCTCAAAAGGGTTTTGGACAGGCTTAGAAGTTTGCAAAAGGCCTAAAAAATTTATAACAAAAAGAATAAATTTTGGATATTGGCTCATTGAAAAAGACAATGCGACATGGTAAAATATATAAAAAATATTGAATTTTATTGTGGAAGTAACATGTCGCAAATTGACTGGGATAGAATTGTTGCTGATGCCGATAACGAAGCTCGTAAAAAAGTGCAGAAAGAAAGTGAAAACGGTCAGAATTCGCTTGATTTTATCAGCGAACCTCATGTTGCTTGCTGCCTACTGGTTGATACATCCGGCTCAATGCAAGGAAGCAAGATTGATGAACTAAACAGAGCTTTGCAACATTTTAAAAAAGACGTTTGCGCGGACCCGCTTTCTGCAAAAAGAGTGGATGTGTGCGTTGTTGAATTTAACAGCAAAGCCTCAATTGTCACGCCTTTTTGTCCTATAGCCAAATTTAAGCCCCCAACCCTTAGCGCCCATTCCACTACGGCTATGGCCACGGGCATCCGATATGCGATTGAAGCCGTACACGATCAGGTAAGTCGTTATCATGCCGCAGGTATCGAATGCTATAAGCCTTTTGTGTTAATGATTACGGATGGTGAGCCAACGGAGGACATGGAAGGTATCGCAAAGTTGATCTCTGCCAGAGAAAGCCGGGGCCGCTATGGTCACATGCGGTTTCATGCTTTTGGTGTTAAAGGTGCCAACATGGATTTCTTATCCACGCTTACACATCGTGTTTTAGCGGTAAACAACAATGCCTTTATGGAGATATTTGATTGGGCCAGCAAAAGCATGCAGATTATTTCTCACAGCAAACCTACAGATAATGTGCTAGAGAGCAATCTGGGCCCCAACATGGAACCGTATAACCCCGTAGAAAAGAAAGTGCCATGGAACGATTGATAGCATTGGGGAAAGACTCATTTTACAAGCATAAATTCTTTTGCCCAGGAAAAACGAAAGTGACAGCCTCTCCTGCCGCATCCAAACAGGAGGAATGCCCAAAAATTGAAGAAGGAAACATTCTTCATCCGGACTGCTTTCTTTCTACGATCGCCGGAGAGAACATTGCTGCCGTGGCCTTATCGCTGCGTGGGAAAAATCATATTGCGCAAGGAATGGTGCTTCAGGACTATCACAAGCTTCAGCTGATGGATGACCAGACTATTTTTGTAGTGGTGGCGGATGGAGTAGGAAGTGAACCCCGCGCGGACGAAGGAGCTGAAATTGCCTGTACGAGTGCCGCGGCTTATTTTGATACCCATATATCAGACGTGAAAAAAGATCCACGTACATTCATGAAACATTCTTTTAAAGCAGCGAAAGACGCAATTGCCGCAGCAGCCAGGTCAGCCGGAATAGATGCCCGCCAGATGAATACGACACTTCATGCTGCATGGATGACAGAAAAGGGGGTTTGGTGGGGCCATGCGGGTGATGGCGGAATTTTTCTAATGGATGATTCAGGCACCTTGGAAATGCCAACGGAACCAATGACAGCAGAAAATGGAGAATATGTCATCCCTCTTTTGGCTGGTGAGGCATGGTGGCAATTCGGCTTCTCTGAAGGACATTATCAAAGTGTGTTGTTGTGCACGGATGGTATCTATGGCCGCATCACGAACCGTGCCCTTCGCTCTGCCGGTATCGCCATGGATAAGGCAATGGCGGCAACGTTTTTAAGTCCATGGGCTTTTGATTGGCAAGGCGGGGAAGGCGGCGTTGTCCGCACCCCCCCCCCATGTCCAATATTTTTCGCAAGCCACGTCCCAGTGATTTTTATCCGCAGATGATTCAGGCCATGTCTCAAGGAGGGGATACGCAGCAGGCTGAAAGGCATATTGTTTCTCAAGTATTACCCTACAGGCAGCCGCTGGCATCTCTTACCTCCATCTCGGACGATATTACCCTTGCCGTGATCCAGCGTAAAAAGGAACTTCCGCAAAGCAAGCCCGTTTCCTATTATTTTCCTCCTGATTACCACGCGCTTAACGACCGTATAGCTGAAATTTTGTATAGCGAATGAATTCAAAAAGGTTGTGCATGCCAGTGTACTACAAAGCGCTGATAAAAAACGGGTACGAGCTTGAACCATCTCCGATTAGGTGCGGTGGCGAAGGAAGCATCTTCCTGGTGCAGGGAAACAGCTCAATTGCAGCAAAAGTATACAGCCATGGAAATGCCCCTAAGGAAAAGCTCTATCAAATGCTGAAGATGCCTTTGGCCCAAAAGAGCGACTATATTGCCTGGCCGCAGGATATCTTGTTTAATCAAACAGGTACTCCTGCGGGCTTCATAATGAAAAGGTTCAGTTATACGAAAAGCTTGGCGGAAATGCTTTCTGATACCAGCTTCCAATGGAAAAAAAGAATCTGTGTGGCTGCGAACCTTTGTGATGTTGTTCATGAAATTCATCAAGTTGGGCAATGCATCGGCGATATGAACCCCAGCAATTTTGGCGTTGATACAAGGAACGGCCATGTATGTGCCTTTGATGCAGATTCTTTTCACTTGCATGACACCCATGGGCAATGGTATATAAACTGCCGAAGCTGAAACATACCACGCTGCGCACTTATCGCAATCTGCTGAATAAGCATATTTTACCGTACATGGGTGGTATGTCGCTGCAAGAAATGACGACAAACAGCATCCAACACTTTTTCAATGAACATGCGTACATGGCGCAGTCTACCGCACGGCAAATGCGCATTTTGCTCCATGAGATTTGTGCGGCGGCAGTTGAAGATGGTTATCTCGCCAAAGACCCGACTTGCAGCAAACGCCTGATATTGCCCACCAGAAAGAAAATACGGGAGGCTTTACCAACGGCGGATTTTCTGGATGTGCTGGCAAATCTGCCGCGGCTTGCGTCTCAAGATGCAACGCTACTTGCGCTGCTGACCTATACGGGAATGCGAAGGGGCGAAGCGCTGGGACTACAATGGGGCGATTTGGATTTTGATACCGGACTAATTTCCATTGAACGCAATGTAACCTTCAAGGGCAATCAGCCCGTCGTTGGAACACCAAAAAGCGCGGCAGGGCAGCGCTCAATCCCGATGGTGAAGGAACTGCGCCCCTACCTGCATCCAAAAGAGGATCACCTTTTTGTTGTGGGGGATGAGGATGCCCCCATGACCGAAAGTGCCTTTGACCGGGCTTGGCAGCGCATTGGAAAAACCGTTGACCTTCATGGCGCAACGCCGCATATCTTTCGACATACCTATCTCACCATAATGGAGGCGGCGGGCACGGATGTCAAAACTCTGCAAACGATTGCGGGCCATGCGGACATCCAGACCACCATGAACCGCTATGTACATAGCCGCCTGGAAGGAATTCAGACAGCGGGCGCGGCATTCAGTGAGTTGACGGCGAAATTGACATCCAATATCGCGCGGAAACCCAATGAAAATAAGACTTTTGCGCCCTGTTTTCAAGATGAAAACTGACATGTTGGTTGATAAAACCGCCGATTTCATCAAAACACCCTTGTTTCGAAGGGTTTCAGGGCAAAAAGAAAAGCCTCAAACCGTTATGGTTTAAGGCTTTATCTCTGGTGAGCCCGGCGGGATTCGAACCCACGACCTTTTGATTCGTAGTCAATTCAGCCAGGCAGCTGGAAGCCTTGATTTAAAAGGGTTTGCGGACCTGAAAATCTCAAAAAACCATTTTGACTACCGATTGACTACCTGAACCCCATGAACGACTCCCTGCGGCTTCTTTCCGGTTCGCTGTTACGGAGAGATGGGACAGGCCCAAAGAAGGCCCTGCCGAAAATAGCTGTAAAAGGAGATCGTCAAGATGAAAACGCTCAAGAAACACATTTATGATGAAAAGAATGGACTCGATTATGTACTGATTGACGACTATTACCTCCCCGACCTGCGGATACTGGAGGAAGCGCGCCCGATAGGAAGATGGGGCAGGATGCACAAAGACTATTTGGAGCAGTATCACACGGCCCGATACAGCTACTTGCTCTTGTCCGGCAAGCTCTGGACATATCTGGCGGACCTCAACGAGCAGGCACGGGAGCGGATGGAATGCATGATTACCCAGATGAAGGCGGCGGAGGGCGTAACCGAGGAGTTGAAGGCCCGCGATTCGATGGCGTGGGTGGGGGCAATGAACGGTATTCGCAGTCGGGCGGAAGGAAGCGTCCTTCGGGAGCTGATCTACGAGGATGAAGAAGTATAAGGGTTGGAGAGAATAAGGAAACAGATAAGGAATGACCGAGCGTCTACTGGTCAGGAGTCAGAGGAGGCTCAGTTAATTAATGGTTTGGTCTTTTTGCCGAAAATACAAAAAAGGATAATTTGTGCTTTTTGAGCCATATCAAAGAAAACGAAAGATTATAAGCCGGGCAAATATCTTTGATACAAGAGGGCTGGTCAGCTGCCGGGCATTATGACAGAAGAGGCATTTGCTGTACCCCCTGCCTGCTGAGCGGGAAGAGAACCACTCTCCAGCCATTCGCTCACATCTATATCGCTAATCACACCGTCAATGTCCGATGTGCGACAAACCGTAAACAGAAAGGATTTTCCCAACTTGCTACTGTCACATAGAAAATATCGCTTGCGGGCATGCTGAAGCATTTGACGCCGTTGGCAGGTTTCGCTTTCAGAAAAATCAGATATTTTTCCGTCGGCAGATAGGCCCTGAGAGGAAAAAAACATCAGATCAGCAGTCATGGATTCGATCATGGTTTCAGAATAGGGACCTACGCAAACAAGTGCTTCAGGTACAAGCTTTCCGCCAGTACAGTATACGTCAATGCGTTTTTCACATAACCGGGTCGCCACCCGCAGGCTGTTGGTGATAACGGTGATGTTTTGCTCGTCGCGCAAGTAGTTGACCATACACAGCACCGTAGAGGAACCATCCAGAAAAATCGTGCTCCCCTCCGAAATCAGCGAAACCGCCTGTCTTGCAATCTGGTTTTTCACAGAGATGCGGTCTTGCTCACGAATAATCAGGGGCACGTACTTGTTCTCTGTATCCATCAGCGTAACGCCGCCATAGCTTCGGATCACCAGCCCCAGATCCTCCATCTTTTTCAGATCTCTGCGAATGGTCACGTTGCTGGCAAAGACGTGCTTTGACAGATAGTCAATGGTGGCGTGCTTTTTTTCATGCAGAATTTCCAGTATCAAGTCCATTCGCTCTGTTTTGAACACGAAGATCACTCCTGATCATATTGACGAAATGAGGTGTATTTTAAAAGATATCATGATCTACTATGAACAAATTATGATCGATTAAAGGGAAATAGAGATTTTTTATCATAATATCGTTCAAACATTGACACCCCATAGGCGAGTCCCTATAATTATAAACAACAAAAGCGTTTTTGTAAAGCGTGGCTGCTAGGAAAGCCATCGTCGCCCAAGGCAATGTCTGTAAGGCAAAGGTCCAGGTATCCCCGAAAGGCTGCTACAGAGAAGACTAAAGATCTCTGCCAGATGCCCAAAACCAGCAACTTTCAGCAATGCTCAAGAGAGAACATACTTGAACATAAGTATGTTTGTTGTTTCACTGCGCCCGTGCGGACACCCGTGCAAGTTCCTCCTCGGAAAGACTGCTCTGGAAAAATGCTGCTTTGGCAACAGGAGGGCTTGTTGGAACCGTCACAATGGTGGCAGACGGCTTTTTTATCCGGGCTGAATTGGTTTATTAGCCAAATAAAAAGCTGAAAAGGAGGCAGCAAACCGAGGGGCTACGACCAGAAACATCTATATTACAGTTAGGAGGAGTTTTATTTTATGAAAAAATTGCTTTCGATGATCCTGGCGGTTGCAATGCTTCTCACCGTGGGTTCATCCGTCGCTATGGCAGAAGGAGAACCCATCGAGATCGATTTCTGGCATGCCTGGGGTTCTGGCGCCAATTACGAGGCGTTAACCAAGCTGGTGAATGATTTCAATGCCGAATATGAAGGCAAAATTCATGTCAACGAACAGTTCATCGGCACCTATGCCGAGATCCTCTCCAAGTACAACGTTTCTTTCCGTTCGGGTGAAAATGCCGCGGTATCTTTGATTGATGCCTGCATGTCGCTCAACGAAAAGGATATGGGCACCATGGTCAACCTCACCGAATACATCGCTCAGAATGACCCGGACTATGATATCGGACAGTTCATTCCCGCCATGCTGGTGTTCAGCACCGATACGGACGGCAACGTCTGGTCGCTGCCCTACGGCCGTTCTACGCAGATCATGTACTGCAATATGGACCTGTTGGGAGAAATCGGCTATGGCATGCCCCAGACCTGGGAAGAGATGTGGGAAATCTGCGAAAAGTGGGTTGATGAGAAGGGAACGCCCGCCTATGGTCATCCCATTGCCGGCGGCTACCTGACTTATTACATCACCGTGTGGGGCGGCGGCGAGTACCTCAGCAAGGACGGCGAGGGTGCCTGTATGTATCTCAACGATGGTTGGGAAAAAGCGTTGACCGCGTGGCGCGAAGCCATTGATAAGGGATGGTACGAGGTTCCCTCCCTTACGACCGGCGGCTACTGGGAAGACTTTATGGCCGGCAAGCTGCCTTTCTGCTTTAATTCTTCCGGTAGCCTGGACGATGCCATCACCAAGAGCGAAGGCGTCTTTACCCTGGGCGTGGACATGCTCCCCGGCAAGCTGCAGGAGGACGGCAGCATCTATCGCCGCGTGTATACCGGCGGTTCCAACCTGATGCTGGCCAGCAACAAAACCGAGGAAGAAATCGCGGCTGGCTGGGAATTCATCAAGTACATGACCAGCACCGAGGCCAACGTCTATCATTCGCTCAAGACCGGCTATGTGCTGTCGCATGTGGGCGTGGAGGAAGTGCCTGAAGTGCAGGAAGCCTGGGAAGCCAATCCCTTCTCCCGCGTGGCTTTCGACCAGATGCAGTACCTCAATGAGACGCATGTGTCCGCTTATCTTTCCGAGATTGACAACGAGGTCGTCTCTTCGCTGGAGGCGTTTGCATCCGACGATATCTCCGTGGCCGACGAGATGGAAAACCTCAAGGCCATCATGGAGTCCGTGCTTCCCAACGGTATTGTGGACAGCTACGAATAATCCGGGTTGGTAGGAAAACGATTCAGGGCATGAGGTCCGGATCAGCGGACCTCATGCCCGCAAAACGAACAGGTTCCCGCAGACGGGGGACAGGAGGTAAACGTGGCAGAAATCAGGTTTGAGGATATAACCAAAAAATTCGGTGACAAGATCATCCTGGATCGGTTGAATTTGTCGATTGAAGACGGTTCCTTTACCGTGATGATCGGCCCTTCCGGCTGCGGCAAAACGACCCTGCTGCGCATTATTGCCGGTATTGGCCCGCAAACCTCGGGCAAGGTGTACCTGGACGGAGAGGACATATCGGGCCTGCCGCCGGCGAAGCGCAACGTGGCGATGGTGTTTCAAAACTACGCCATCTATCCGACCATGACCGTTCAGGAAAATATTGAATTTGGCCTGAAAAACAACAAGGTTCCCAAGGAGGAGCGGGAGCGGCTGGTCAAGGAAATTTCTGAAATCGTGGGGATCGGCGACCTGCTCAATCGCAAGCCCAGCACGCTTTCGGGTGGTCAGCGGCAGCGCATCGCGCTGGCGCGCGCCATGGTCAAAAAGCCCAAGGTATTTTTGATGGACGAGCCGCTTTCCAACCTGGATGCAAAGCTTCGTGTAAGCATGCGCACGGAGCTGATCGAACTGCATAACCGGCTGAAAACAACCTTTGTCTATGTTACCCACGATCAAACCGAAGCCATGTCCATGGGCACCAAGATCATCTTGATGAACCGGGGCGTCATCCAGCAGGAGGCAAGCCCCACAGACATCTACCATGACCCCGACAATCTTTTTACCGCGCAGTTTATCGGCTCGCCGCAGATGAACGTGATCCATTTTGACGATTCCAGGGCCTGCTACGGCTTTCGTCCGGAGAAGGTGCATCTGCGCAGCGAGGGAGGCCAGTTTTTCTACAATCGCCGGGGTACCATCGTCACCAAAGAAATGCTGGGTTCGGAAACCATTTATCAGATTCGTTACGATGGCCATTCCATCATGGCAAAAAGCCTGGAAGATTCCTTCGAGCAGGGCAGCGAGGTCTACATCGGCGTAAAGAAGGAAAATATCCTGATGTTTGATGAGAACGAGCGCAGAGTACGGGACGACGACCGACGTTACCATATCTGGTTGCAGGAACTGTGAGGGGTTATATGAATAAGAAAACAATGATGCGCCCCGCAGGGTATCAGACGCCGTGGGAGAAGATACGGCCATATATCTATATCTTTCCGGCGATGTTTTTTCTGGCGGTGTTTGTCATTTATCCGCTGCTGGACGTTATCGTCAGATCCTTTCAGAAGTGGAATATGATTACGGACCCTGTCTGGGTGGGTTGGGACAACTATGCGTACAACTTCCAAAGGAAGGAATTTATTGACGCCATCGTCCATACCATCACCTATGCCATTTTTGTGGTGGGCGTTGGCCTGACGCTTTCCACCATCTTCGCGGTCTGGCTGTCCAAAAATACTTTTCTCAACAACCTTACGCGCAACGTCATGTTTATGCCGCATGTGATCGCGCTGCTGTCTGTAGCTATGGTGTGGGCTTGGATCATGAACAAGGATAACGGCCTGCTCAACATGGTACTCAACTTCTTTGGACTGGAATCGCTCAAGTGGATCGACAGCTCGGAAACCGCCATGATGTCGGTCATCATCGTGGCCCTGTGGAAGGCCATTGGTTACAATACCATGCTGATTTACGCCGCCATTCAAAACGTGCCGGCGGAACTGTATGAGGCGGCGGATCTGGATAATGCCACCAGCCTCAAAAAGTTTTTCAAGATTACCCTGCCCATGATTTCTCCTCAGATGTTCATGCTGCTCATCACAGCTACCACGGGTTCCTTCCGCGTGTTTGATACCATTCGCGTGATGACCCACGGCGGCCCGGGGACCTCCACGCAGGTGCTGGTTTACTATATCTACAAGCAGGCCTTTGTGCTTCAGGGCAAGGTGGGCTATGCCTTTTCTGCCGCGGTGGTGCTGATGCTGATGATCGGCGTGGTAACCATCGCATATTTCCGCGTGCTGTCCAAGCGCGTGCACTATCAGTAAGAGCGGGGAGCGTGGTGATTTATGAAGACAAAGATTACTGTGGGCTCCGTGATCAGCGCCTTTTTCAAGCTGTTTTTTATCGTCATCTTTATTTTCCCTTTCTACTGGATGATCGTTACCGGATTTAAAACCTATCAGGAAACCATTGCGTTTCCACCGTCGCTGTGGCCGCAGTCCCTGCAGTGGGTCAACTTTGAAAAGGTGTGGAACTCCGGTCCCTACCTGATCTATCTGCTCAACAGCGTACTGGTAAGCGTGGGGACGCTCATCCTGCAAACGGCGGTGATGATTCCCGCCTCATATGCGTTTGCCAAATTCGAATTCAAGGGACGCGGATTTCTCTTTGCCATCGTCATGGTTGCCTTCATGATTCCGCAGCAGGTAACGTTTATATCCATTTTTAATATGATGTCTACTTTGAGATGGCTGGATACACTGTGGCCGCAGATCATTCCACATGCCGCCAATGCATTTGGGATCTTCCTGCTGCGGCAAAACTTCATGCAGATTCCGGATGAGCTGCTGGAGTCCGCCCGTTTGGATAATGCTGGAGAGTTCCAGATCCTGACCAAAATCATGTTGCCCATGGGCAAGGCGACGCTGGTATCCATTTCGATGCTCAGCTTTATCAGTACCTGGAACGACTATTTCTGGCCCTTTATCATGGCGTCCAACACCAGCGTTTACCCGCTTACCATGGGTATTGCGGCGCTCAGGGACGTGGAAGGCGCCTACGACTGGGAGATCATCATGGCGGGCAACGTGATTCTGGTGGTGCCCATCATCATCGTTTATGCGTTGTTTCATAAGCGCATCGTGCGGGCATTCGCCTACAGCGGCATCAAATAAAGCGCTTTCCCGCGTCTGCCTGACGCATTTTGAACCGGAGAGGATTCTTCAGTTATGCAGAAAACAAAATTTGCTGTGGTCATCAGTGAGGATGCGATGGTGTATGAGGACCTGGGCACCCTCCGGGAGCTTCCTGCCTTCGGCTCCATCTGGGAGCAGGCGGCTGTCATCCGGCGCAACCGGTCCATCTATCCTACCATAACCTATCCCTGCCATACCACCATGCGTACCGGCTGCTATCCCGACAGACATGGCGTTATCAACAACGAACAAACCATTTTGGGCGAGGTTTCCTCCCAATGGGAGCATTTTCACCGCATCGTGCGGGTGCCCGATATTTTTGACTGCGCGAAGGCGCACGGCCTGACCACCGGATCGGTATTCTGGCCTGTGACCGGTTGCCATCCTCATGTGGACTGGCTGATAGACGAGTACTGGCCGCAGAATAACGGACAGGACGAGGCGGAATGCTTCCGCGAGGCCGGTACAAATGAAGAGACGATGGAAGTTGTATATCGCAACATTCATCTTGTCCGGGGCAGGCTGCGCAGCCATCCCTGGAGCGACGAGTTCATCAACGCATGCGCATGCGATATGATACGCCGCTTCCGTCCCAACCTTACCATGCTGCACCTGGGCAATGTGGATGGGTACCGGCATGAGAAAGGCGTATTTTCCGCCAAAGTCATCCACGGGCTGCACGAGTGCGACCTGTGGCTTGGCGACATCCTTCAGGCGCTGGATGTGGCCGGCATTCGAGAACAGACCAACGTATTTGTGGTAAGCGATCATGGGCAGATCGACGTGCAGGGCAGCGTGCATCCCAACGTGCTGCTGTGCCGCGCAGGGCTGATCCATCTGAACCCGGATGGAACGGTCAGGGACTATCAGGCCATGTGCAAATCCACGGGAGCGTCCTGCCAGGTGTGGCTGAAAGACCCCGCCAACCGGGACGTGTGGCAAAAGACGCGCGACGTATTACAGGCGGCCGCAGACGAGGGGGCCTACGGTATCGAGCGCATATGGACTGTGGAGGAAACACGGCGCGAGGAACACCTTGACGGCGGATTCAGCTTTGTGCTGGAAACCAATGGCGTTTACTCGTTCGGGAACGACTGGCAAGGCCAGGTTATTCGCGGAGTGGATACAAGGGATTATAAGCTGGCGCATGGCACACATGGGCATCATCCGGACAAGGGGCCGCAGCCCATGCTGCTTGCGTTTGGTCCCGACATCAGGCCCGGCGCAACGGTGGAGGAGGCCGGTATCGTGGATATTGCGCCCACCGTGGCCCATGTTCTTGGCTTTGATATGCCGGATACGGATGGCCGCGTGGTAGAGGAAATTCTCCGGTAGCGCATGGCGCGCAAAGAGAAAAGCTTCGCTTTATGGAAAGAGAGGATGCATTATGCCTTTTGTGGATTCCAGAGAAATGCTTGTACGGGCCCGCGCTGGAAGATATGCCGTTGGCGCATTCAACGTCGAAAACATGGAGATGGCGCAGGCCGTCGTCATGGCGGCGGAAAAGATGCGGGCCCCGGTGATGATTCAAACCACGCCCGGCACGCTCAAATATGCTGATGCGATGCTTTTTGCCGGAATGATAAGCCGTTTGGCCGCGGCCGCGACGGTTCCCATCGCACTGCATCTGGACCATGGGGACAGCTTTGACCTGGCCCGCTACAGCATCGGCCAGGGATATACCTCCGTGATGATTGACGGTTCCAAGCTGCCGTTTGAGGAAAATGTACGGCTTTCGCGCAGCGTGGTGGAAATGGCCGGGGATGTGCCGGTAGAGGCGGAACTGGGCACCGTGGGCGGCAAGGAGGATACGCACGAAGCCTCCGCCTCCTATACGGACCCGGATCAGGCGGCCGAATTCGTGCGGCGCACGGGCATATCCAGCTTCGCGCCCGCCATCGGAACGGCGCACGGCGTATACAAAAGCGAGCCGAAGGTGGATGTGCAGCTGCTGGAAAAGATCGCCTCGCTGGTGAGCATTCCCCTGGTGCTGCACGGCACCAGCGGCGTGCCGGACGAAACGGTGCGCGCCTGCGTTGAACGGGGAATCAGCAAGGTCAACTATGCTACCGATCTGCGCATCGCCTTTACCGGCGGCGCCAGGGCGGGCATGGAGGCGAACCCCAAGGCCTACGATCCCAAAAAATATCTGGGCAGTGCGCGGGATGCGGTAATGAACCGCGTATGCGAGCTCATCTGCGTGTGCGCAAGCGAAGGAAAGGCGTAACATGGGCAGCTACCTCCTGGGAATCGATATTGGCACTTCGGCGTGCAAAACGGCGCTGTTTCACCCCGGAGGCGGCGCTGTCGCCGTGAGGGAATGTCCGTATGGCGTCAGCTATCCCCAGCCGGGCTGGGCGCAGCAGGATCCCGACGACTGGTGGAAGGCGGCTGTAAGCGGCATCCGTGGAGTACTTGAGGAAAGCGGCGTCCGTCCCGCCGATATCGCCGGAATCGGCGTAGACGGGCAGAGCTGGGCGATGGTTGCCATCGATAAAGACGGGGCTGTCTTGTATCCGTCTCCCATATGGACAGATACCCGAGCCGGCGAAGAATGCGCGCAGATGATGCGGGCTGCCGGCGAAGAAACATGGTTTGGCTGCTCCGGCAACACCGTAACGCCCGGACATACCATGCCCAAGGTGCTATGGCTGAAGAACCATTTTCCTGACGTGTATGCGCGTGCGGAAAAGGTGCTCCAATCCAACAGCTACATTGTCTACCGGCTTACTGGCACCATGACGCAGGATCTTTCTCAGGGCTACGGATGGAACTGCTTCGACATGGACCGGGGAGAATGGAATGCTGCCCTGTGCCGGGAAGCGGGTATCCGGCCGGAACTGTTGCCCCGGCTGTGCGAATGCAGCGAAATTGCCGGGAGGATTACCCGGCAGACAGCCGCGCTGACCGGTCTGTGCGAGGGCACGCCGGTCGTAGCGGGCGGCCTCGATGCGGCCTGCAGCACGCTGGGGGTGGGCGTGATCCGTCCCGGAGAAACACAAGAGCAGGGCGGTCAGGCCGGGGGTATGAGCATTTGCATGGACACCTGTTCTCCGGTGCGGAGCCTGATTCTAAGCAGACATGTGGCGCCCCGCCGGTGGCTGCTGCAGGGAGGCACCACGGGCGGCGGCGGCGCGCTCAAGTGGTTTCGTGAGCAGCTTTGTCCGCAGATGAGTTTTGCCTCCATGAGTGAAGCTGCGGCGGAAGCTCCCTGTGCCGGAGAAGTGGTTTTTCTGCCCTACATGGCGGGCGAGCGCAGTCCCTTGTGGAACCCCGATGCGCGCGGCGTATTTTTCGGCCTGAGCTTTGCCACCACCCGCGGGCAGATGATCCGTGCGGTGATGGAGGGCGTGGCCTTTTCCCTCAGACACAACCTGGACACCGCAGAGGCGGCGGGAGTATATGCTGGTACGCTTCGGGCAACCGGTGGGAGCTGCAATAGTCCTGTATGGATGCAGATCAAAGCGGACATAACAGGACGCCGCATTGAGGTGCCGCAGGCGGAGACGGCGGCCGCCTGGGGGGCTGCCATTCTGGCCGGGATAGGCAGTGACGTGTTTGAGAGCTGGGAGGAAGCGGTTGGCAGTATTCAGGTAATGCGCAGCTATGAACCTGATTTGAACCGCTCTGTCCTTTATGAGAAGCAATACCAAAAATATCTGCGGCTTACCGAGACACTGGGTCCGCTGATGCATAAAGAATCAGGAAAAATTGAAAGGAGCAGATAATTTATGAAAGCTGCTGTGCTGCATGGAAACCGCGACCTTCGATATGAAGAATGGGAGACGCCGGTGTGCGGCCCGGACGATGTAAAGGTACGCGTGCGTGCCACCGGCATCTGCGGAAGCGACGTGCCGCGCGTGCTTCACAATGAGGCGCATTTTTATCCAATTGTGCTGGGGCACGAATTCAGCGGCGATATCGTGGAAGTGGGCAGCAATGTGACGACCCTACGCGTCGGCGACACCGTCAGCGGCGCGCCGCTTCTGCCCTGCATGAAATGCAGCGACTGCCAGCAGGGCAATTATTCGTTGTGCCGGCACTACAGCTTTATCGGAAGCCGGAAGCAGGGCAGTTTTGCTGAATATGTAGTGATGCCGCAACAAAATGCAGTAAAGTACAATCCGTCCATTCCCTACGAGCAGGCCGCCATGTTCGAACCCTCCACGGTAGCACTGCACGGCGTACTCCAGGGCAACTATACGGGCGGCGGCAATGTAGCGGTGGTAGGATGCGGAACCATCGGTATCTTTACTGCGCAATGGGCCAGAATTTTTGGCGCCAGGCAGCTGGTTGTGTTTGACGTGGACGATAGCCGTCTGCAACTGGCCAAGCGCATGGGTGCAAACGAAACTGTCAATACCAGTGAAGAAAATTGGCGGGAAAAAGCCATGTCGCTTACAGATGGCTCAGGTTATGACCATGTGTTTGAAACTGCCGGCAATCCAGTGACGGATCTGATGTGCTTTGAACTCGCCGGGAATAAGTCCCATGTCACCTTCATTGGCACGCCACATGCAAATCTTACATTTACTCCCCGTCAGTGGGAAAATGCCAATCGAAAGGAGTTTTATCTCACCGGCAGCTGGATGAGCTATTCCGCGCCCTTCCCGGGAAAGGAGTGGGAACTCACTGCTCACTGCTTTGCCACGGGCGAGCTCAGATTTGATCCGGCGTTCATCTACCGCACCTATCCCATGAGCCAAGCGTGGGAAGCTTTCCAGCTCTTTGATACGCCCCAGAATGTGCATGGCAAAGTGATGCTTGTAAACGAATGAGGTAAGGCATGATTTTGACAGTAACTCTTAACGCTTCCGTTGACAAATTGTATCTGCTGCCTTCCATTCAGCCCGAAACGGTGATGCGCGTGCACCAAGTGCATAATACAGCAGGCGGAAAGGGACTCAACGTAAGCCGCGTGGCTGCAAAGCTGGGCGAAAAGGTCATCGCCATGGGTTTTACCGGTGGAATGAATGGCCGATATTTTGAATCGCTGATGACAGAGCCAGAAATTGAGGCGGCCTTTACTCGTGTAAAGGCTGAAACGCGCTGCTGTATCAACTGTTGGGATATGGCTGCTGGCAGGTCTACTGAATATCTGGAACCTGGAGCTGAAGTTTCCTGCCAAGAAGTGGACCGATTTTTTGACGACTTTGATAGCAGACTTTCTCAGGCAAGCGTGGTAGTGATTAGTGGAAGCGCGCCGCAGGGAGTACCAGACGATGCCTACGACCGGATGATTCGCCGATGCAAGGAAGCCGGTATTTATGTAATTTTGGATACGAGTGGGAAAAGACTGGTGCATGCAGTCACACAACAACCAGATTTAGTTAAACCCAACCAGGACGAAATAGGCCTGCTTGCTGGCAGTGTTCCACAAAATCGGAGTGACCAGATTGCAGCGGTAGTAAAACTACATGAGCTTGGCATTGCGTATGCGGCTCTGTCGTTGGGCTCTGAAGGCGTACTGCTATCGTGTGATAAGGGCGTTTACGAGGCATGTCCTCCAAATATCATACCTCAAAACACGGTGGGCTGCGGAGATAGCATGGTGGCTGGTTTTGCGGTAGGACTGTCGCGCGGTTTGCCTATAGAAGAGTTGCTTCGTGTGGCAGTTGCTGTTTCAGCAGCAAATGCTCTCAGCCTTTATACGGGCGACTTCAACAAGCAGGATTATGAAGCGCTGTATCCGCAAGTTTATGTTAAAAAGATTGATTGAGGAATACTGACATCATTCTGTTCGGCATCACAGACAATCTGCGAAATGAGAACGGTGGGCGGCGAGCAAAAACGCCCTGAAGCTGGGGCACGTGTTTCTATATTTAACCATGCAATAGATTTTGTTTTAGAATAAAGCAGACGGGCACAAACTTTGATGTTCGTCTGTTTTATTCTTATTTTATTGTTACCGCTGTTAAACAAAACATGGGCTAAAAATAAATGAAAGCATGGGAATGTGTTATTATTTCAACATGACATTTTCTTGTTGACAAAGGCTTGTACATTGCGTATAATGGAATTAGCTCGAGAGAGCTCAATTTTAGAAATTGTGTTGTTATTTTTCGTTCATGACGAAAGAAGGATGAAGATGAAGCTGCGAGACCTTGCAAGCGTTCGTAGCGGGCTGGTTTTATCAAGAAAACAGTCCAAGGAACGGGGAGGTGACCGTTATCCTCTGCTGAACCTGCGATGTATCCGGCAGGAAGGATCGGTTGATTTGGGGGAGGTTGACGTTTACGAGGCAAAAGAGCCGTTGAAGGACGAATATCTCACGCAAAGCGGCGATATTATCATGCGGCTCACCGCACCATATACCGCCGTCTTGATCGATGAAACCACGGCCGGAATGGTCATCTCCTCAAACTTTGTGGTGATACGAACCGAAAGCGGGCTTCTATTGCCGGAATACCTTTTCTGGCTGCTGAACACCCAAAACATGAAACGGAAAATTTATGAAAACGCCACCAGCAACATGCTCGGTTCCGTCAAAGCAACCTTTCTGATGGACCTTGAGCTGACCGTCCTTCCTCTGGAACACCAGCGCAGAATCGCCCGGTTGAATCTGCTGGCAAAGAAGGAAGAACGGTTGCTCAAAGAACTGGCGGACGAAAAAGAGAAACTGTATGACATCCTCCTTAACCAGGCCTACAAGAGCGCAAAGAAAGGAAAATGAACATGACCACCAGAAAAGATATCGAGCAAGTCCTGTGGAACGCCTGCGACAGCTTCCGAGGAAAGATCGACAGTTCCCGTTACAAAGATTATATTCTCTCCATGCTGTTCGTGAAATATTTGAGCGATGTTTCCAAGGAAAAGCGCGAGGAGTACATCAAACAGTATGACGGCGACATGCGCCGCGTGGAGCGCGCCATGAGCCGCGAACGCTTCGCCATCGACGAACATTCCACGTTTGATTACCTCTATGAAAACCGCAACGATGCGGAGATTGGGCAGAAGATCAACGTGGCGCTGAGACAGATCGAGGATCATAACAGCGGAAAACTGCGAAACGTGTTTCGCGCCATCGACTTCAATTCTCAAGTGGATTTTGGCGAACCACGGGAGAAGAACGCGACACTCCGAAACCTGCTGGAGGACTTTCACGCCCTTGACCTGCGCCCCAGCCAGCTGGGCTCTTCTGATATCATCGGCGATGCCTACGAATACATGATTGCCATGTTTGCCTCCGATGCCGGGAAGAAGGGCGGAGAATTCTTCACGCCCAGCCAGGTTTCCGAACTGGTGGCCTCTCTGGTGGAGCCGAGGGAAAACGACCGCATCTATGACCCCACCTGTGGCAGCGGCGGCTTGCTGCTCAAGGCATATAAGAAGGTGCCCGGTGGCAAGGCAGCCCTCTACGGTCAGGAGCTCAACGCGCAGACCTGGGCGCTTTGCACCATGAACATGTTCCTCCATGGCGTGGATGACGCCCGGATCTGGCAGGGCGATACCCTCTCCAATCCGCAGAACATCGAAAATGACGGCCTCATGACATTTCAGGTGGTGGTGGCCAATCCACCGTTCAGCCTGGACAAGTGGGACAGTGGCTTTCTTGCGGACGCGGAGGCGGACAGCAAGGGCAAGAAAAAGATGTCCGCGGAGCTGGACCCGTATCACCGCTTCAACTGTGGCGTACCTCCTACCTCCAAGGGCGATTACGCCTTTGTGCTGCATATGCTGTCCAGTCTGGACGACCAAAACGGCCGCATGGCGGTGGTGCTGCCCCATGGCGTGCTGTTTCGCGGAGCCAGCGAAGGGCAAATCCGCCGCCGGCTGGTGGAAATGCGGCTGTTGGATGCCGTGATCGGCCTGCCTGCCAACCTGTTCTATGGCACTGGCATTCCGGCCTGCATTCTGGTGTTCAAGAAGAACCGCATTCGCGACGATGTGCTGTTCATCGACGCTTCCGGCGAAGGCAACTTTGAGAAGGGCAAGAACCAAAACATTTTGCGCGACAGCGATATTGCCCGCATCGTCAACGCCTACAAGGCACGGGAGAATGTGGACAAGTTCAGCCATGTAGCGTCTTTTGAGGAAATCAGGGAAAATGACTTCAACCTCAACATCCCCCGGTATGTGGATACCTTTGAGGAGGAAGAACTGGTGGACATCGACGAGGTGAAGCACAACATTGCCAGCATCGAGGCCGAACTGGCCCAGGTGCAGGCACAGATGAAACGCTATCTGGAGGAACTGGGTCTATGAGCGGCGAGCTGGCGAATACGGGCAAAATCCTGATCTATCAGAATGAGAAGGGCGATACCAAGATTGACGTCTACTTTGAGGACGACACCATCTGGATGGCACAGCGCTCTATGGCGGAACTCTATCAAGTAACCCCACAAAATATCACCACACATATTAAGCACATTTATGAGGATGGTGAACTGGAGCAGGAACCAACCTGTAAGAGTTGCTTACAAGTTCAGATGGAAGGAACCCGGCAAATTCGCCGCGACATAAAATTCTACAATCTCGATATGATTCTGGCCGTGGGCTACCGGGTACGGAGCAACGTGGGCATGCACTTCCGCCGGTGGGCCAGCAATGTGCTGACCGAGTATATGAAGAAGGGCTTTGTCCTCAATGACGAGCGGCTGCGCAATCCCCGGGAATTCGGCGCCGACTACTTTGATGAGTTGCTGGAACGCATCCGGGACATCCGGGCCAGCGAAAAGCGGGTCTATCAAAAGGTCAAGGAGATTTTCGCCCTTTCTGTGGACTACGACAGTCAAAGCCGGATCGCGCAGAATTTCTTCAAGTCGGTGCAGAACAAGCTGGAATATGCCGCCACGGGTCATACCGCGCCGGAGATCATCGCCACTCGGGCGGACGCTTCCAAGGACAACATGGGCCTGACCGCTTTCAAGGGAGCCAAAGTGCGGCGGGGCGATGTGACGGTGGCAAAAAACTACATGACACACGAGGAGATCAGCACGCTGAATCTGATCGTAAACATGTACCTGGACTATGCGGAGCTGCAGGCCAAGGGACACCACCCCATGCACATGGCTGACTGGGAAAACAAGCTGGGCGATTTCCTACGCTTCAACGGCCGGGAGGTTTTGGAGAACTTCGGGAGCATCAAGCGGGAAGTGGCAGAAAAGCTGGCTCTGGAGCAGTATGCGCAGTATGACGCCCACCGCCGGGCGCTGGAAGCGGCAGACGATGTGGACAAGCTGGCGGCGGATGTGAAGCGGTTGAACCTGAGAGGATAAGAAAGAGGGGGATTAAATGGGAGATATACAATACAGAAAAGGATTTATTATTAAGAAAAGAATACTAAGAGAAGATGATATTCTTCGAATGGCAAATTTGATTCATAAGCAATTCCAGCAAGGTGATTATAAAGAAGAATACGAACTTTTATTTGACGATCAGAGCAGTATTACAGGAAAAAACAATATGGATGTGTTTAAGTCTTATGAATTTAAGCGACGGAGGTGCGAGCGCCTTTACTTTACATACAAATCAGAAAGGTTAGAAAAAATCATAGAAATAAAGCTGTATAATTCAGTAATTACTCCAATCGATAGTAGTATAGAAATCAGAAGTGATGATAAAGATTGGTTTAACTCCATCTGCAATGAAATTTCAACTATTATTAGTGAAATGGAGAAACAAAAATTTGCTATAACATTTCCCGTAAAGCTCTATGGTTCTCTGATATTAAGCTCAATAGAGGGTCTTTTAATTTCTTCTGCGTTGGATAGAGTTTTTCCAAATGTATTTACAAGGTCTCAGTCCAGTAGTCTCACGGTGGCAGCTTGCATGGTATTTTTCTTGATAAACTTTTATCTGCTATTTGAACTAATGCGGAAAGCTTTTCCTAGTGTGGAATTCTCCTTTGGTCCAACGTATTTAAATAAAAGCCGGAAAATTCGAAACAGCCTGGGTGTGCTTGTGCCATTCCTAATTGATGTAATCTTCTTTGCCTTTGGATATTGGGGATAAGAGGTAGAAATATGGATTCGGAAATCAAGCAGCGAATTGAGATGGTTCGCCGGGGCGAAGTGCCGGAGGGGTACAAAAAAATACAAAGAGACATTATTCCAAAAGACTGGACTATCAAATCACTGGCGGAAGTAGGTAATAATTTCAGTTATGGAATGAATGCAGCGGCCAAGGCATATGATGGGCATAATAAATATATTAGAATTACTGACATTGATGATAATACTCATATATATACAGGGCTGGATTTAGTATCCCCTCATGCGGACTTAGAATTAAAATATAGAGTCCAAGAAAATGATATATTATTCGCTAGAACAGGTGCAACAGTAGGGAAAACTTATCTTTACAATAAAAATGATGGCATCCTGTTTTTTGCAGGCTTTTTGATACGAGTGAACATACCAATAGATAATAGTTATTATGTTTACGAACAGACCCTAACAGGAAGATATTTGAATTGGATAAGAATTATGTCGCAGCGTTCTGGGCAACCTGGTATAAATGCACAAGAGTATGGCACTTATTCTTTTCCCTATTGCTGTGTTAAGGAGCAGCAGAAAATCGCCACCATCCTCACCACCCAGGACAAGGTGATTGAGCTGAAAGAAAAGCGACTGGCTGAAAAGCAGCGGCAGAAAATGTATCTTATGCAGCAACTTTTGACCGGCAAAAAGCGTCTGCCGGGATATTGGGGGGAGTGGAATTTCCCAAAGGCAAAAGAGGTATTTCAGAGCGTAACAGACAAAAACCATAAAGGTGACTTGATGGTATTGTCAGCTACACAAGACAAAGGTATTATGCCTAGGGACGAAGTGGACATTGACATAAAATATGAGGTTTCTTCTCTGGCAAACTACAAGAAAGTCTGTCAAGGTAACTTTGTAATCAGCCTTCGATCATTTCAAGGTGGCATTGAGTATTCTGCTTATACTGGACTTGTCAGCCCAGCTTACACGGTTTTGTCTTCAAAAAAGGAACTTTGTGATGAATACTATAAGCAGTATTTTAAAAGTGCCGACTTTATCAATCGATTAAACGTGGCCGTATATGGCATTCGAGATGGAAAACAGATTAGTTTTGAAGAGTTCGGTCGGCTTCGGATACCCTATCCCCCTATCAACGAGCAATCCGCCATTGCCCAAGTCCTCTCCACCGCCGACCGCGAAATCAGCCTGCTCCGACAGGACATTGAGCAGGAAAAGCAAAAGAAAAAAGCCCTGATGCAGCTGCTGCTGACGGGGATTGTGAGGGTAAACGTATGAAACGAGATATGGAGCTTTGTAGAAAAATCCTTCTTGCAATTGAAGAACAGTACGTTGATACTGCACTTTATGGACTAGAAGTAGAAGGATACAGCATGCAACAGGTTGCGTACCATTGCAAAATCCTGCATGATGCCCGTTTGATTTCTGATTACAAAGGGCATTTTGCCAGCAACGAGTTGTTGGACTTCGGAGTGGGGTGTTTGACGTGGGAGGGGCATGAATTTCTGGACAAAATCCGGGAAGACACCGTCTGGAACAAGACGAAAGACCTTATTACCAAAAAAGGTCTTCCCATGGTTCTTGATGTGGTAAAAGAAATCAGCCAGTCCATTGTTGCAACTATGGTGCAAGGCGCAATCAAAGGGCTCTCACGGTAAATGGTTGGGCTTTTCCTTGTCCATCTGTATCTGTTGACATTTACGAAAGGAGGCCCCGCCGTGGACCCGAACCTCTATCTTGAAAAATACAGCAGCCAGCAGCCGGCCGTTGAATTGCTCCAGTCCATGGGTTATACCTACATTTCCCCGCAGGACTGCGAGACCCAGCGAGGCAGCCGGTACCATGTGCTGCTTAAGGACATTCTGCGCGGCCAGCTGCGGCGCATCAACCGCTATGCCTTTGCCGGCGCGGAGAATGAGTTTTCCGCCGTCAACATTGAGCGCGCCATGGAGGATCTGGAGCAGGAGCCAGCCGCTGAAGGACTGGTACGCGCCAGTGAAAAAATCTATGACGCACTGCTGCTGGGCAAAAGCTATCCCGAAACCGTAGGCGAGGGGTTGACCCTCAGCTTTAACCTACGATACATCGACTGGGAGCATCCGGAAAACAATCTGTTCCATGTGACGCAAGAGTTCGCCGTGGACAGCCGGGACAAGCTCCATAAAGCCGTGCCGGATATCGTGCTGTTTATCAACGGCATCCCCTTTGCGGTCATCGAATGCAAAGCCCCGCAGGTGAGCGTCGAGCAGGCCGTGGAGCAAACCGTGCGCAACCAGCAGAAGGAGTACATTCCACAGCTCTTTCAATTCGCACAGATTGTCCTGGCAGCCAACAAAAACGCCGTCAAATATGCCACCGCAGGCACCGCCAAAAAGTTCTGGAACGTGTGGAAGGAGCAGGACACCGCCTTTCTGGAGGATGCGTTGGCCCGGCACGTAACCGGCCGCATGCCCACCGAGCAGGACCGAAACCTGATCTCCCTGCTCAGCAGGGATCGGGTAATGGAGCTGATCCGCTACTTTGTGCTCTTTGACGCCAACGTGAAAAAAATCTGCCGGTATCAGCAGTATTTCGCCATCAAGGAGATCGTCAGGACCATTGCGCAGCCTGATGAAAAGGGCAACCGGCAAAGCGGCGTTGTCTGGCACACGCAGGGCAGCGGCAAAAGCCTGACCATGGTGATGCTGGCGAAATATATCCTGATGGAGCTGTCGGATTGCAACCCGAAGGTGGTTATTGTCACCGACCGTAAAGATTTGGACCGGCAAATCACAGCCACATTTGCCCATACCCGCCTCAGTCCGGCACGGGCCGCCAGCGGGCGGCATCTGGTAGAGCTGCTGGGCAGCGGCAAGGCGGATGTGGTCACCACCATTATCAACAAGTTCAACACCGCCGAAAAGCTGGAGCACAGAAACCTTTCACGGGATGTGTTCCTACTGGTGGATGAAAGCCACCGCTCCAATTATGGCCTGCTTGCCACCAAAATGCGCACGGTGTTCCCAAATGCCTGTTATATCGGCTTTACCGGTACCCCGCTGATGAAGAGCGAGAAAAACACCATGGCCAGGTTTGGCAAGTTGATCCACAAATACACCATCAAGGACGGCGTGGACGACGGGGCCATTGTCCCGCTGATCTATGAAGGGCGGTTCGTGGAGCAGAACGTGGATGAGGCCAACATTGACCTGTGGTTCAAGCAGACCACCAAGCGGCTCACAGAGGCACAGCGGGAGGACCTGTCCCGCAAGTGGAGCAGCATCCGCCGCCTGACCTCCACCGATGCCCGCATCAGGCGCATTGCGCTGGATATCAACGAGCACTTCATGGAGGGATATAAACGCACCGGCTTCAAGGCTATGCTGGCTACCAATTACAAGCGGGACGCCGTGCGGTATCTGGAATGCTTTGAGCAGCTGGGCGACCTGGAGTGCGCCGTGGTGATCTCTCCTCCTGATCTTCGGGAAAGCGTGGACGACATGGATGAGGGCTCCGACGATAAGGTCATCGCCTACTGGAACAAGATGATGAACCGCTACGGCGATGCAGACACCTATGAAGAAGCGATCAAAAACCAGTTTTGCGCTGGGGATATCGACATCCTCATCGTGTGCAGCAAACTCCTCACTGGCTTTGACGCGCCCATCTGCCAGGTGCTCTACATCGACAAGGAGCTCAAGGAACACGGGCTTTTGCAGGCCATCGCCCGCACCAACCGGCTCTATGAGGGCAAGGACTACGGCCTGATTGTCGACTACCGCGGACTGATCGAAAAGCTGGATGCCGCCATGGACCTGTACAGCGGCGCGGGACTGGAGAACTTTGACGGCAGAGACCTTAAAGGGGTTGTGGTGGACGTCATGTCCTGCGTGGCTGGCCTTCGGGACGCATACACCCGACTGGCCGAGCTGTTTGCCGGGCTGAAAAATCCACGCGATATCGAAGAAGTCGAGGTGTTTCTTGCCGACGATAAGAAACGGGAGAGCTTTTATCAGCTGCTTTGCGCGTTTGGCAAAGCATTGAGTCTGGTGCTGAACGCAGAGCAGGCCTATGCCGCGTTTCCCAAAGATGAATTAAAGCAGTATCAAAACGCTTTCGTGTTCTTTTCCAAGGTGCGCCGCAGTGTAAAAGTCCGGTATTGCGACGCGATCGATAACCGGGAATATGAACCCCTGATGCAAAACCTGCTGGACACGCACCTCTCGGTAGCCGGGCTCAAGAAAATCACCAGTCCCATCAACATTCTCAACAAGGATGACTTCGAGCACGAGTTGGAGCAGCTGGGCACCCTTCGGGCAAAAGCGGACGCCATTACCAGCAAGCTCAACCGCAGCATCAGCGAAAAGCATGATGAAAACCCCGCCTATTATGACAGCTTCTCCAAGCGGATTAAGGAAGCTCTGGAGCAATACAAGGAAAAGGTGATCTCCGAGGCAGAGTATCTTGCAAAGATGCGTGCCATCATGGAGGACTATCACGCCGGAAGAACGACTGTAACCTACCCGGAAGCTATTCGGAACAACGTCCACGCGCAGGCATTTTACGGCGTAATATCAGCGGTGTTTGATGCGGCCGACGAAGCGGAAGTCTCCCCTGATTTCGCGGCGGAGATCGCGGAGGAAATCACGAAAATCATTGCGAAACACAGTCAGGTGGACTGGACCAGCAGCAAGACTATCCATGACCGTATCTCGCAGGATATCGACGATCTGTTCTATGCGTATGAAAAGCAGCGCGGCCTGAAGCTATCCTTTGAAACCATCGACAAAATCATTGAAAACGTAAAAACCGTTGCGCTTCGGAGGTTTTGACCAAGATGCCACAGGAAAGGACCATATTATACGCCGGTGCCCCCCTTCGCTATCTGCTGGAGCAAAAGCCGGTGAAAAACCTGAACTTGCGCATTCACAGGGACGGCAGCGTATTCGTTTCCGCCCATCCTGCCATTTCGGTTGAAAGGGTCGACGCCTTTGTGGCAGGCAAAGGCGGCTATATTCGCTCAGCACAGAAAAAATACCGGGAGATGGCTCAGTATGCGCCACAGCCCAAGCAGTACGTCAGCGGAGAAACCTTTTACCTGCTCGGCAGAGGCGTCCGTCTGAGCGTTGAAAAGAATGTGCGGGATACTATTTGGAACGATGGCGTCTATCTATACCTTCAAACAAAAGACCCGGATGATTTTTCCAAGAAGCAAAGGCTTGTCACAGCCTATCTGGACGAGCAGTGTCACGCTGTTTTCAGCGAAATTCTTTCAGAAATCTATCCGATATTTCAAAAATATGGAATTTCCATGCCTGCCTTGCGCATCCGCAACATGGAAACCCGCTGGGGCTCCTGCCTGGCCCAAAAGGGCATCATTACGCTAAATAAACGCCTACTGGAGGCGCCTCGGCACTGCATCGAATATGTCGTGATGCATGAGCTTTGCCACTTCCTTCATCCCGATCACTCAAAGCGCTTTTACACCTTCCTCACAACGCTGATGCCCGATTGGCGGGAGCGCAAGTCCATTCTGGACCAAAACGCCGCATTCTGGCTGTAAATGGCTAGACGCATGAGGCGGGAAACCTCTGCTCAGCGCAGATCGATTATTATATCGTGTATCTGGAACTGCTGCGCAGAGGCTATGCCATCACCGTGGGCAGAGCAGGGGACAAGGAGATCGACTTTGTGTGCGACAAGCGGGGAGAAAAGCTCTACGTGCAGGTTGCATATTTGCTCGCTTCGGAGGAGACCGTGGCGCGAGAGTTTGGGGCATATGACGGCATCCGGGACAACTTCCCCAAATATGTGGTTTCGCTGGATGACTTTGATATGAGCAGGAACGGAATCAAGCACCGGAATCTTTGCGATCTCCTTTTGATGCAGGAGTGGAATTGAAGCTAAGCGCAAGGGGCTTTTGACTTTCGGAGCTCCCTTGTTGCACTCCGTTTTTCACTTTTTCCTGTATCGTTGCGGATGCACCGGATAGGCTTTCGCCTTTCCTCTCATGTTGTTGGGATTTTTGATCATTTTGGACAGGCTCAGAATTCGCAGAAACGCCGAGAAATCCTCTGAGGAAATCTTTTCGAAGGGGATCTGCATCTTGTCGCAGAATACGTGGATCATCGTTTCCGTAGAACTGCCCTGCTGAATATCCCGCTGGAATTTATCCTTGATATCCTCCAGCGTGGGCTGCGGGTCGGCGGTGGTCTTGTCTTTTCGATGCGCTTCCCGGATGTCCCGGAGGATGCTGTCCAGATCGTCATGCAGGATGTGGCTGAAAAAGTCGCTCTCCTGCACCTGCCCCAGTTCTAACGTCCGCACATAGAGGTCGTTTTCTCCAGGCGCGTATTTGCCCAAGATGGTCTGCCGGGTAGCTTCCAGAATAAGGTTCATCTGGTCCACCCGCATATCCGCGATCCGGTCGATGAAGATTTCCATATCCACCATCAGCCGCCGGAAGTTGGGATGCGTGGCAAGTTCGCAGAGTAGCCGGTTGTTGATTTTACCGCTGCTTAAAAGGGTCACCATATCGTCACTCAGATGCAGAGCCTGAAGCTCTGTGCTTGGGTGATTTTTATTTTCGGACAACCCCAGCAGATAGTCCGTGGATACGCCATAGAAATTCGCCAGCGTCGCAATGGCAAAGGGGCTGATGTCCTTGTAGTCGTCCGTTTCATATTTTCCCAGTGCCGATTTGGACAGACCGGTCTGCTCCGCCAGCTGTTCCAGCGTCAGGTGGCGCTCCTTGCGCAGGTCCTGGAGCCTCTCCGGGATCGTCAGCTTCGCGTACATCCAAAGTCCCCTCCCGATATTCCTTTTCCGTTATTACCTTCACGATAACACAATTCCATAAGCGTGGAAATATATGGATTTTGAGCGCTTTTCCGACGTTTTGGATATACGGGAACGGGCCTCTTTTTTTTGTAAACTGGTTCTTGTCGCCGGGACATGAACCTTGAAACAGGTTTATCAATCGGGAGGCTTGGCTCTGCGGTAAAAAAAGAAAGGGAGGAAATTTACTATGAAACTGAGCATGAAGGAAAAGAAGATTCTTTACGCTTTCGCCTGTCCCAGCCATGATAACATGGTGGCACGGCTGAAATGGCTGACGGCCCTGACCGTTGATCCGGAGGCAAAACGCCGGATGCTGGAGCTGGCCCGGAAGATGGAGACGGAGGTAGATGAAAGCAGGCACGAGGCCTTTTACCACCGGCTGCGCAGAGAGATGGACGAATACCACCGTCTCAAGCGCAGTTTGCATGCGCTTAAAGCTAATGAAAACGATGACGAGGGGTGGCGTGACGAAACTGTCCAGGTATGAGAAAGAAACCGTCATCAACTGGAACGAAGCGGAGAAACTTGCCAGCATCTATACCTTCAACGCTGGGTTGAAGCGCAGGCTGGCGGATTTCAGCCGGAGGTATCCCATGCTGTGCCGCTTGGAGCTAAATACGCCGGAAGGCGACGTGACCTATGTGCTCGACAAGGCCAGACTGTCCATTCGGCTGGTGCCGCCGTACAGCGAAGAACGGCTGGCCGCAGCCAGAGCGTACGCAAAGGAACATGGTTTTCAGACGGTAAAAAAAAACGTCTGAAATGGGTGCTATTTCTGAAAAAACACCGGGTCTGCATCCAGCGCCTTGATCGGCAATCCCTACGGGTGCATTCCGCATCCACCTTCCGCCGTCGGGGGCAAATGCGTGGATGCGGAGCCGGTGAAAGCGGCGGAAATTGCATTGGCGATGGACGCCGGCTTTGCCGGTACGGGTGTGCAGAGGGCAGCCAGCCCTTTGTGCCGGGGTGCAGGGGCGGCAGCGCACTGCTGGGGTCAAGGGGCAACGCCCCTTGGCCGGGTACAGGGCGGCAGCGCCTGTCGGGAATCCAAAGGGCAGCGCCCGTGGCCCAGTGAAGTGTTGAAAGCGAAGCGCCCCGAAGGGGTTCGACACTTTGTACTGGGTATTACCTGTCGAAACAGGAGCTCTTCGGGGGAACGAAAGCAACTCCGCCAAGGAAATAAGCAACCCAACAAAAGAGAAGGAGGTGACCGCCCATCGCCAATCAAAAGCAGCGGGTATCCCGTCACAATGGCCGCGCGGGAAAACACGGCGTCTACAATCCCAGGCACAACGACCGCAGCTTCGACGTGAAGAACGCGGAGAACATCGCCGGGGAGCGAACCCGGCTGAACCTGTACTGGGACTGCACAAACGGCCTTCGTACCCATGAGGAGAACAGCCGCTTCCCGACCTTCACCCAGCACGAGCGTAACGAATATGAGCGCCGGTACGGGGCGTTTGTTGCGGGGCAGAACCAGCGCAACACCAAAGCCGGTCATGCCAAGCGCAATCGAACCATTGACGATCTGCTGGGGGACGCGCGCATCTGCCCGGAAGAAACCATCTACCAGATCGGAAAAGAGGGCGACTGCCCGCCGCCCGAGATGCTGACTAACGTGGTGCTGGCGTTTTTTGCAACGATGGAAGAGCGCTTCGGCACCAACGTCCATGTGCTGGACTGGGCGCTGCATCTGGACGAGACCAGTCCCCATATCCACGCCCGGCAGGTGTTCGATATCGAAAACCGCTACGGCGAGCGGGAACCCAAGCAGGAAAAGGCGCTGGAAGCCCTGGGCATCCCGCTGCCTGACCCGGCGAAGAAGCCCAGCAGAACCAATAACCGAAAGGTGACCTTCGATCATCTGTGCCGTGATCTTCTGCTCGCAATCTGCCGTGAACACGGGCTGGAGGTGGAGACCGAAGCCATCTATGGCGGCAGGGCCAGCCGGGAGAAGAACGACTACATCATCGAAGCCCAGCGCGACAAAATTGCAGAACTGGAGAAGCGCAACGCGCAGCTGACAGCGGAAAACACCAATCAGGCCCGACGGCTTGCGCAAAAAGCCGCCGAACTGGACCACAAGCTGGATTCGCTGCATCATGTGGATACGCTGCTGGAGACTGTGTCAGAGACGGCGTACAATCAGGCTTTATCCGTTGTGGCGGATATGACCATCCGGGAAACGCAGAAAGCAGACAAAGCGGTCATCACAGCACAGATGGAGCAGGTTTACGCGCAGGATGGTTTTATGCTCCCGCATACCCGCAGGCTGATTCTCCAATGGCTGGAAAACGCCAGGAAAGCCATCGAGCTTTCCGCCAAGTCGGTGCTGAAAAGGGTAATGACAGTGCTTCGAAAGCCGGAAGACCGCGCCGCCGGCGTGAGGCGCATCCGGGAACAGGCCCGGCCCTTGATCCGTGAGGTGCTGCAAAGCTACAAGGCGCAGTTCAAAGAAACGAAAACCCGCCATTACGACATGGAACGCTGATGGATCACCATGCACATTCCTGTTTTCAGAAAGAAGGTGTTTATGAACCTGTTTGAAACCGTCAAGACTGCCATTTCCGTAAGGCAGGCAGCTAAGCGCTACGGGCTGACCGTTGGAAAGAACGGCATGTGTCGCTGCCCCTTTCACGCAGACAAGACCCCGTCCATGAAGCTCAACGAAGCCTATTACTATTGCTTCGGATGCAAGGCCCATGGGGACGTGATCGCCCTGACCGCACAGCTGCTGCACCTGCCGCCGGGAAGCGCGGCAGCAGAGTTGGCGCAGGCCTTCCACGTGGACATCAGCGCCTGCCAGGGCCGGGGAAAGGAGCGAAGGAGGCAGCACTACCAGCCGGATACGGTTGCCCTGGCCCATCAGCTGGCCGCCATCCGCGAAAAGGGCACCGACCGGGAGCGGGATGCATGGCTCAGGCATGCACAGAAGGTGCTGACCACGTATTTGCGGCTGCTCCGGACGTGGAAGGAGCGCTATGCCCCTCGCTCTGGGGAGAATGTCTGGCATCCGCTGTTTCAGGAGGCGTGCCAGCGGGAGGCATGGGTGGAGGAGCTGCTGACCCAGAGCGACGATCCCCTAGAGCGGGACTTTCTCTATAACGCCTGCAAGAAGGAGGTGGATGCCATTGCGGAACGAATCACCCGTGACCAACTGGGAACCGCCCATGAGCGAGAAAGGGCTGGATGAATCCTATGCGGCCATCCGGGATGCGCTGGAGAAAAACAATCGGGGCAACGTGGTCAACTCGCTTCAAAACTGCGTCCTGGCGCTGACCCACGACCCCCTGCTGGGCGGACACATCCGCCGGAATCTGTTCAACGAACGCCTGACCATCGACAGCCCTCTGCCCTGGGTGCGGGAATCGTCCGTGATCAGCGACACGGACCTGGCCTTTCTCCAGCTGCATCTGGAGCGGCACTACGGGCTCAAGGCGGAGCGCTGCCTGCCGGGGGCGCTGAAAATCGCCGCCACGGACAACGCCTTCCACCCCGTGCGGGACCGCCTGCGCACCCTGCGCTGGGACGGCGTTCCCCGGGTGCGGAACGCCCTGCACCATTTCCTCGGCGCGGAGGTGAACGACTACCACGAGCGCTGCCTGCGCACCTTCATGCTGGGAGCGGTGAAACGGGTGTTCCAGCCGGGGTGCAAGTTTGAGCTGATGCTGGTGCTGGTGGGCGGCCAAGGCGCGGGCAAGTCCACCTTCCTGCGCACTCTGGCCATGGAGCCGGACTGGTTCTCGGACGACCTGCGCAACCTCAGCGACAAGGACGTGTTTCACAGGTTGAACGGGCGGTGGATCATTGAAATGTCCGAAATGGTGGCCACCGCCAACGCCCGGAGCATTGAGGAGATCAAGGCCTTTCTCTCCCGGGAACGGGACTTCTGCCGTCTGGCCTACGACCGCTTCGGCGCGGACCATCCCCGGCAGTGCGTGTTCGCGGGCACCACCAACCGCATGGACTTCTTGCCCATGGATCGCAGCGGAAACCGACGTTTCCTCCCCGTGCAGGTGGACGTCAGCAAGGCCGACTGCCACATCCTGGATGACCCGGAGGCGTCCAGGGCGTATTTTGAGCAAATGTGGGCGGAAATCATGGCGCAGTATGATTCCGGGGCGTACACCACCTATTTGTCCAAGGCGGAGGAAGCAACGCTCCTGCATGAGCAGGAGGCCTTTGCCCAGGAGGACACCCTGGCCGGGCGGATCTATCACTATATGGATCAGTTCCAGGGAGACAAGCTCTGCACCATGCAGATTTTCAAGGAAGGGCTGGACCATATGTTCGATGAGCCGAAAGCCTATGAGACCCGGGAGATTCGGGAGATCGTGGACGCGGGCATCCGCCGGGGCGAGATCAAGGGCTGGCGCAGGTATGAGAACAACCGGCGCTTTGCCAAGTACGGCCGTCAGCGGGGCTGGGAGCGCATGATCCCGGAAAAAGTGTCGGAACCGCAGCAGCTGGCTTTCATGGTGGTGGACGAACCAGACCTGCCCTGGAAGGATGAAACCGAAGGGCAACAGTCGTTGCCGGAGCGTTGACGCCTTCGTTGACGGGTCAAACCCTGATGTTGCAAGGGCTTTCGGCCTTTTGACCTACTTGACAACAGAGAGATGGTGAAAAAGAAACAAGACAAAAGCTGCGGGAGCTTCGCAACAAAAGAGTAAAAACCACTGTTGCCGCGTTGTCACGTTGCCACAGGTTCTGTCTATGCCATACCCAAAAGAAAGAGAGGTCGATTCATGTATCGCAGAAAATATTCTGCAAAGTTCACGGAAGCGGGGCAGCCGTTCGTGAAGGGACTGGCTCAGCCGTCGCCGTTTATGACCATCCCGGAATTGCAGGCATATTTGCACATCTGCCGCCGGACGGCCTATACGCTGGTGCATCAGGAGGGTTTCCCGGCCTACCGGGTGGGACGCTCCATCCGCATTGACCGCAAGGAGCTGGAGGACTGGATGCGCAGGCGTTCCGCCAGCACAATGACCTGAAACCCCAAATATGCATTGCCCCTGCGTCCTTGATCTGGTATCATAAGGGTGGGCGGATACCGTCCTGCACCTTGACAACTGAACCGGAAAGAATCGCAGGGGCATTACTTTTACAAGGAGGAAAACAGATGCCCCGGCAGACACTGACCAAACGCGCCGACGGGCGCTACGCCTGCAAATATGAAGGTCGTTTCTTTTATGGTAAAACAGCCAATGAGGCGTTTCGCAAGCGTGATGATTACGTCCGCATGCAGGAACGAGGATATAACATGGGCCTGATCGACACATCCTTTGCGGAGTATGGGGAGACCTGGCTTGACACCTATCGGACCAAATGCAATCCCATGCAGCATCGACAGTATCAGAGCTTCATCGACTATGCTTCTGAGCATTTTGGTAAAAAGATGCTAAGAAGTATCACGGCCACCGATGTTCAGCGACTTTACAACACGCTGGCAGGCTATTCTCAGAGCCACATCAACAAGTTTGCTTCCACGATCCGCAGTATCTTCCGAGCGGCTTTGCAGGATGGCATCGTGATTCGCAGCCCTGCGGAGATGGCACAGCCACCGAAGGGAGAGGCTGGAAGCCACAGAGCCCTTGAAATGTGGGAGCGGGAGTTGATTGAGACAACCTATGCGGAGCACGACTTCGGTCCGGCCGCCATGGTGATGCTGTATACCGGCCTTCGCCGGGGTGAAGTGCTGTATCTGGATGTGGACCGGGATGCGGACTTTCAGAAGAAAACAATCACCGTGCGCGGCGCGGTGTCCTTCTGCAAGGGAAACTGTGGCATGGTTACCGAAGGTAAAACAGTCAATGCACGCCGGACCATCCCCATGGCTGATCCGCTGGCGGAGGCCTTGCGGGGCCACCATGGGCTGCTGTTGACCAAGGAGAACGGCGGCATGATGTCGCAAGCCGCCTTTGAGCGGAAATATCAGTCCTATATCACTTTTCTGGAGCGCAAACTCAACGGCTATCCCAGATGCCAGTACGGGCGTACCCGGGCGCACAAGGCTTTGCTGGCGGAGGGTAAGCCGCTGCCGCCCTTCAGGGAAATCGACATTCGCTGCCATGATTTCCGCGTGACCTTCTGTACCACCTGCTACAACGCGGGCATTCCGCCCAAGACCACCCAGATCTGGATGGGCCATGCGGACACGAAGCTCGTGATGGATGTCTACACCAAGCTGACTGTAGAAAAGGAACAGGCGGACGCGTTGCGGCTGAACAATTTTCTCAGCCGGAGGGGTGTGAAAGAACAGGAAACAGGAAAGGAAATAAACGTGGAATCCCTTGCAAAATAAGGAGCTGACGGCGGTGCCATATGACTACCATTTGACTACTTGCAGGCCGTAAAATTGCGTTGCAACAGGTTGCAAATCGTCCCCAAGGGCATTTTTGAGGAAAACAAGGAAGTTCGAGAGCAGCAGAAGGCAATGCCTAAAATGCGATATATGGTCATATATTTGGTCAAATATCACCGTTTTCTGGCTCAAAACGCAAAAAAAGAAGCAGCTTTGCAACTGCTTCCTTGGTGAGCCCAGGCAATCCAAATCCGAACCTATTTTCTGATCGGTCAATGCGGTTTTGAGGTCATCAAAAGTGATGGTCGTTGTCCCTTCCTTGTAGTTGAAGGCTATCACCATCTTGTCATCGTACAGGAAAATGGCGTTGATAAAAGTGTCAATCAGC